>ERZ857882.45-NODE-45-length-123783-cov-5.702541_pt1 | contig 123783 bp, 114 predicted proteins | sample MGYA00519697_ERZ857882 | MGnify/ENA primary metagenome ERZ857882 (study PRJEB31778, sample SAMEA3449373) | human gut metagenome | biome: human gut; feature: human-associated habitat; material: faeces | place: United Kingdom | collected 2010/2012 ...
TTTTTCCTACATGCTTATACGATATAAAACCTACATTTTTATATTGACATTTGCAATATTTGCAGTCTGCTGCTTTTTTGTACCATTTAAGTGCGGCTTCATAATCAATAGGTGTCCCCCGGCCCTTTTCGTGCATATATCCCAAATTCATATATGCTTTGGGGTTTATTTTTTCCGCCTTCGTCATATTCTTTTCAAGAATTATTTTATGTTTTTTTTCTTCATCTTCTGCTTTTTTTATTTCTTTGCTACACACTTCCCTTAAACTGTCAGCTGTCATTTTTTGCGGCTCAATGTCAGGTTTTATTCCCATACCTTTTGCCATCTGTTCCCCAAATCGCTTTAATTCAAAAACATAATTATTAATTTCAATTTCGTTTTTTATCATGTCAAATAGTTGAATTTTTGTATTTCCATTCTCATCAACGCAGATTTCTTCATTGTTAATAAAAATATTTATATATTCAAACTCTTTCTCAACTATATGCACATTTTCCAGAGCACTTATAATGTCCTGCAAAAGTTTTATTTTTTTTGTGTTGTTATTTTCATATATCGGGATATATTTCTCATCAAGAATCAAATTTATCATAGGAGTTATTTTTTCCAACATAATAAATACATAACTTACCTTTTCATCATAATCATCTTTTATAAATAAATCTTTTGTTTTCACCAGACCATGATTTTCTTTTCTGCAGAAATTGTATATTTCAATGAATCTTTCTTTTAAATTCCACTGGCTTTCTTCAAGACTTGTAGCAAATAAAGACTTTTCCTCATCCTCAAAATACACTCTGTATAATTCCCCGCCTTCGTTCCATGTGAGTTTTTCTTTTTTAATAAAGCCCTTGCATTGATTCAGATATTTATTTACTTCCGACTCTAATGTATTTCGCAATTTTTCTCTCCTACTTTTTGTTTATTTTAGTATACCAAATTTCTTTTACTTTTTTTTCACAAACTGCCCCTTTCTGTCGTTAAAAGTCGATGAAAAATTTACACAACGATATTTTATGGTGATATAATCGAAAAGTAGGGTTTTACATAAACTTTTTGGGGGAAAGAGAAGGTGAATGTATGAAAACAACTGAAAATACGTCGATGTTACAAGAGACGGAATTATTACTTCAGGAAATTGATTCTTTAAAGCAGGAACTAACCCGTGAAAAACAGCAGCACAAACATTGGGAAGAACTTGCCATGCTGTTTCACGATGCTCTATGGCGTGAACTTAGATTTTCGCACAAAGTTTCTTTTAAGTAGCAGAATCAAAAACTTACAGACACAAAAATACAGAATGACAAATTATGTTGCCGGCAACACAATCACAAGAAGTCCGGTCACTCATTTATACGTCATTCTGTATTTTTTGTTGTTTTTAATTCCGCCCGTTGGTACTTCGCGAAGGGACGGAAAGCAACATTATTTTTCCACGCTATAAAGCTTCTTATCCTCTATAACAAATTCTTTATTGCACACGTCAAGGGCTGCTTTTTTGTGAGTAATAATAATACAGGTTTTCATATTCAGATTTTTTATTCTTGAAAGAACATTTCTTTCTGTTTTTGCATCCAATGCGGAAGTTGCCTCGTCTAAAAGAATGATTGGTGCCTTGCTAAGAAGAGCCCTTGCTATGGCAAGCCTCTGGGCCTGACCTTCAGAAATTCCTAATCCCTTTTCTCCAATTACAGTATCCAGTCCTTCCGGCAATTTATTTACGAACTCCAGAATATCACTAATCTCAAGGGCTTCTCTTATCTCAGAATCAGTTGCATTAGGATTAATAAGAAGAATATTTTCCCTTAAAGTTCCACTGAAAAGATAATTTCCCTGTGGCACATAGGAGAACAGACATCTTGTATCGGGACTGACTTCCACGAAACTTCCGTCATTCTTATACAACCTGATATAACCACTCTGAGGTTTAAACACACCTAAAAGCATCTTTAACAATGTACTTTTTCCTATTCCTGAAATTCCACGTATGGCAACAAAATCACCCTTTTTGAAGTTAACATTGCCTTCTTCCAGTACGCTTTCCCTTCCGTAATTAAATTTTATATTTTCCAACCGTGCTTCAGAAAAATCTTTATAAAATTTATCGGGCACAATTTCTTTTGGTGATTTAATTTCAACTTCAATGTCTTCAATTTCCATTATTCTTTCAGCGGAAGCCAGTATTGCATAATACTGTGGCACTACTTTTGTGATGTTTACAAATGGCGTCTGTATCTGGGAAATCAGCTGAACCACAGCCATTAACGTTCCGTAGGACATTGCTTTTGTTGCCACTTTTAACCCACACCAAACCAATGCCATTAAATATCCTATATTAAATACAAAGGAAAATCCTGCATTTGCAAAAATGCTGATGCGTCTTCTTTTCATTTTCGCATTGTAATTTATTTTCTGCAGTTCATTTCCCTTTTCTTCAAACTGCTGCTCCACTCCAAATGTTTTTACAACTAAAATACTCTCAATTGCTTCCTGGAAGAATGAACGTACCTTCCCATCTGTCTGTTGCACCTCTTTATGGAGACTTTTTAATTTTCCTCTAAATACCAAGGTCACTGCGGAAATTACAACTCCCGCCAAAATAAATACCATGGTAAATTTCCAGTCAAATACTATAAGTACTATAAAAGCCCCAAGAAACTGCGTAATAAAATACAGCATATTAGGAATTATGCTGGTAATTCCATCAGTGACGATTTTTATGTCGCTGGTAATTCTGTTCATCAGTTCCCCACTGTGATATATATTAATATCATCAAATTTCTTAATTAATATTTCACCGAAAAGTTTTGCCCGCATTTCCATTTCAAGCTTAGCCTGTACTTTTATCGTCAGACTTTGGGCATATATTCTAAGAAGCAACCTTCCCGTTATGATTACTAAAGTAATTATTCCAAAAAGTATGATGGTGTTGCGCTGCTGTACAAACATATCATGAGTTTTAGCGTTAGCCGCACCCTGTGCTGCATCCATTACTTTTTTGCTTACAAGTGCTAATGCAGTCGACACTAATGCCAACACAATATTGGATAAACTAAGTATTATTATTTTAGGAATCTGCTTTTTTCCATTTTTTATTACCCATTGTAAACTCCCTGAATTTTTCATCTGCACTTTCCTTTTATCTTTCTTTTTACTTTTCCGGCTATTCTTTTCATTATTCTAAGCAGTCTTCGGATGGATGCTGTTTTCACCCACACTCTGCAATAACATTTATACAGAATTTCATTGCCGGTATATTTTTCACCTTTTCTTGTAAAACTGTCAACTACTCCAATAATTTGATCCTGTCTGATATTATTTTCATCAAGAAACTGATTATCTCCCCTCATTGTATAGTTAGTCCCATTAACTTTCACTATTCTATGTAAAACATACGTTCCGCTATCTCTCTTATAAAAAGCAATATCATATTTCTTAAGAGGGAAGTCAGGTTTCTTTAATGTTATTGTATCTTTATTATTTCTAAGTAAAGGTAACATGCTGTTTCCCCTTGGGGTAAAAGTAACAAATCCACTATGATTTATCTGTTCCTCAATTAATGGCATTACATCCTCTATGCTTACTTTCTTACTCAAACAAATCCTCTCCTTTTATTTTTTCAATAAAAGCATCCACGTCCTTTTGCGCCAGTTCTCCATCAATTCCATATTCATTGATGACAGCCTGCACCAATTCATCTCTTGTAATTTCATTAAGCATCTGTTCAAAAATAAATGCTCCCGTGTCATTTAAACTTATCATTCCATTAAAATCAATTGTTGCCTGTCCGATAGGAACAACAACGTTGTTTCCTGCAACATTTCTTAAAATAAATCCATCTTTTATCTTCATTTATATTCTCCTGATTTTTTCATATGCAGTAACGACAGCCTCGTCACTTATATTACATCCCATTCTGTATATTGGATTTGATACCAGTACATTTTCAACATTTTTTAATGCCAAATCCATCTTTTCCTCTGTTTTCAGTTTTCTTACCGTCTGTCTGAAAAACAATGCAAAAGCCTCTTTCGGGCTTATTTCATTAATCCAGTTCTCTTCGGAACGCTCAAGAAAAACTATTCCGCCGAGTTTTACCTGTATGTTTTTACTTATGTCATGTTTTCCACTCCAAGGAGTTCCATAGACATACCACTGTCCTTCAATACAGCGAAGCGCCGGCTTATCATCATTAATGATATAAGCTCTGTCACCAAAATGCTTCAGCCACAATTCAGTGTGGGTAGATTTTCCTGTTCCACTGTCTGCAGAAAACAAATAAGCATATCCATCTACAACAATAGCCGACGAATGCAACATACAGCCATCATATTTTAGTAATATTCTGTTAAATAATGCTCCTGTATACATGTATTCAATTGTTGTATAGTTACCATACTCCCTGGATTTTTCATATGTCTTTTCATAAAACTCCTGACCTAAATCAATGACCCCATCAGCCTCGTTCTCATCCCACTGTTCATCACTTCGGTATGGAATAGCCCGCTTCATGGTTTCTTTATGATACGTTGTCATTAAAATTTTCAAGTCAGCAATTTTGTATTTTTCTTTTACAATGGTAAGTCTCTTATCTGCCATTCATTTGCTCCGTTTTTTGTTGTTTCTGAAATCCACTATTCAACCACATGCATGCGATTTCGTAGTGGTTTAAATATACACTACAATTATAAATGCTTTAGCGTAATGGGGTCAATGTTTTTTGAATATATATTTTGCTGTGAAATTTAAGTCCGGGCATGTCCTCACTTTTTACTATTTCCTTGCCGTACTCTCAGCTTGTATTCCCTTAGCCGAAATCAGATGTACGGGCAATTTCTTGCTTTCTATCACTTTTTCACTGTACTTCTAGCCTATTTAACTTGAGTTGCATCAAATGTACGGGCATGCCCTCACTTTCTATCACTTTTTCACTGTACTTCTAACCAATTCAACTCAATCTACATTAATTGTACGGGCAGACTATCACTTTCCAGCCTTTCTTTAACGTACTTCCAGCACATACAACTTAGCAGGATCCAATTCTACGGGCAAAATAATTTTTTTAAAGTTTTATATACCGTACGAACTATTAAATAGCTCAATAACTTACTACATACATAAAAATACAGTCAGAATATCAATCCCGACTGTATTTTAAGCAATCCCCCCGCTCCGCGGGCTACATTACAAATTAATTATATTATTATAAATTTTATTCATCTTCAACCTGTGCAAGTTTTGCAGCCTGGTCCGCTGCTACACAATTGTCAATAATTTCATCCAAGTCACCATTCATAACATTTTCAAGTCTGTGAGTTGTGAACTTGATTCTGTGATCTGTGACTCTTCCCTGTGGGAAATTGTAAGTTCTAATCTTTTCTGATCTGTCACCTGTACCAATCTGACTACGTCTTGCTTCTGATTCAGCATCCTGTTTCTTCTGGCACTCTAATTCATATAGTCTTGCACGAAGAACCTTAAGTGCTTTATCCTTGTTTTTAAGCTGTGACTTTTCATCCTGACATGAAATAACAATACCTGTTGGAATATGAGTAAGTCTTACTGCAGAGTCCGTTGTATTTACACACTGACCACCGTTTCCTGATGCTCTGAATACATCAAACTTGCAATCATTCATGTCAATTTCAACGTCAACCTCTTCAGCTTCCGGCATAATTGCAACCGTTGCAGTAGAAGTATGAATTCTTCCGCCTGATTCAGTTACCGGAATACGCTGCACACGGTGTACTCCGCTTTCGTATTTAAGTCTTGAGTATGCTCCCTGACCGTTAATCATAAAGACAACTTCCTTAAAGCCACCAAGTCCGTTTTCATTAACGGAAATCATTTCTGTTTTCCAGTGCTGGCTTTCAGCATACATACAATACATTCTGTAAAGTTCCGCTGCAAACAAAGCTGCTTCATCACCACCGGCACCACCACGGATTTCAACAACAACGTTCTTGTCATCGTTTTCATCTTTTGGTAAAAGAAGAATCTTTAATTTTTCTTCCATTTCAGGTATTGAAGCCTTAGCCTCGTTTAATTCTTCCTTGGCTAATTCTCTCATTTCCTCATCACTTTCTTCATCAAGAATTGATAGGCTCTCTTCAATAGTCTTTTTTGCCTGCTTATACTGCTGATACAATTCAACAATTGGAGCCAAATCGCTTTGTTCTTTCATTAATTTTCTGAAATTTTCCTGATTATTTACAACGTTTGGATCATTTAACTGTTCCATTATTTCACTGTAACGTTCAACAATTCCGTCTAACTTTTCAAACATTTCTATTCCTTTCTTGCAATCACAACTCTGTCATTGCCTGACAAATCTTTTAAAACTTCTATGTTACAAAATCGGTTTTGACGAAGGATTTCTGATACATCATCGCCCTGATCATACCCAATTTCAAAAAATATCTTTCCATTATCATTCAGGTAATCGGAAGCTTCATTGCATATTTTCTTATAGAAATACAAACCATCTTCCATGCCGTCAAGAGCCATAACCGGCTCATGGGATTTTACTTCTTCCATTAATTTAGGAATTTCATCAGTTCTTATATAAGGCGGGTTTGAAACAATAATGTCATACCTTCCTGTTACATTTGTAAACAAATCTGATTGTATAAAAGTTACATTGGCATTATTAAATCTGTTATTTTCCTGCGCAACTTCCAATGCCTTTTCAGATATATCTACTGCCGTAACCTTTGAGTCCTTCGATAACCTGTCTATGGAAACAGCAATGCAACCACTTCCTGTGCACATATCAAGAACTGTTCTCTTACCATTTCCTAAACAATCAGCAACATTTTCAACCAGTAACTCTGTATCCTGTCTGGGAATCAATACATTTTCATTTACTTTAAATGTAAGTCCCATAAACTCCTGAGTTCCAACCAAATATTGTAAAGGAATATGTCCGGCTCTCTGATTGACTAACTCATTATATTTTTCGGCACTTTTCCCATCTACCGTCATTTGCATGTTTGCATAATATTTTGCCCTGGTTATTCCAAACACGAACTCTGCCAGAAGCCAGCTGTCAACCTGACTGTCGGCAATACCCGCTGCCTCTAAGGTGTTCTGTGCCTTATTTATAATATCCCTAACTAAAATTTCCAATTATATCCTGAACCTTCAATTACTTTCTTATATTCATGTGGCAGTTCGTCTTCTTCTTTTTTCTTTGGTTTATGTACCTGAATACCATTGTCCTCTAAATACTGTTCCCAATCAAACACTGCCTCAACCGCACAGATTGCGACTTCAATCATGTCATCTGTAGGTTCTCTTGTTGTAATTTTCTGCATCCACATACCCGGTTTGCTAAGTGCATTTACAACAGGGTTATATGAATTTCCTGCAAGTCTGATAAATTCATATGATATTCCTGCAATTACCGGAATAAGCAGGATTCTTATAACATATCTAAGCCAAATGATATCAGTTCTTATTAATATAAATAAAATTATACTAATAATGAGCACGAATAATAGGAAGCTTGTTCCGCATCTCTTATGATATCTTGAACTTTTTCTTACATTTTCCACTGTGAGAGTCTTGCCGTTTTCTATACAGTTAATACACTTATGTTCCGCTCCATGGTACATAAATGTTCTCTTTATATCATTCATTAAAGAAATCAACAACAGATATGCCACAAACAGCACTATCTTAACTATTCCTTCAATAACAGGTACCTGATTTGTTCCTACCCATGAAATGTGTTTCTCCATGACGTCCGCTATAAACAGAGGTAATATCATAAATAAAGCTATAGCAATAATAACGGATAATACTACTGTAAATCCCATAATTATTTTTTCTGCCCTGTCGCCAAACTTTCCAATAAGCCACTGTTCGAATTTGTCCGGTTCTTCTTCAATGTCGTCATCTTCAAAGAAACTTGCAGACATTGTAAGAGTTTTGATTCCTAAAATAAGGGAATCAATAAATGCGAATATTCCCCTTATGAATGGAAATGACAGTATCTTGCTTTTTCCCATAAAACTATGATACTCATCTGTTTCAACATCAATTGTCTGATCCGGTTTTCTAACCGCAACGGCATAGTGTTCTTTATTTCTCATCATAACGCCTTCCATTACGGCCTGTCCGCCAATACCGGAAGAACATAGTTTATTTTTTCTCATAACATTCACCTTTGTATTCAGATAAGAAAAATAGGTTGAGAATCACTTCCCAACCTGTTATCCTTAAAACTATTTGATACCATACTTCTTGTTGAACTTATCAATTCTACCACGAGCCGAAACAGCTTTCTGCTGTCCTGTGTAGAAAGGATGACATGCTGAGCAAATTTCAACATGGAGTTCTTTCTTAGTTGAACCTGTTACGAATGTGTTACCACAGTTACATGTAACGGTTGCTTCCTGGTAATCTGGATGGATTCCTTTTCTCATTACATTCACCTCTTTAAATTATTTTATGCATATTGGCAACGCCAATCCGTTTTTACTCAATAGCCTACACATTATATCATAGTGATATTGTATTGGCAAGTATTTTGAGAAAAAACATTTATTTTTTCAAATTGTATTTTTTAACGGCTGTACTTAACCCTTATTTTACTAACCTGCTGTATAAATTCTTTGTTGTTTTTAGTCCTTGAAAATAAATTAAGAATCTGTTCAACGGCATCTTCTTTTCTCATTCCATTCATTTCTTTCCTAATAATATAGGAAGCACCAAGTTCATCTGCATCAAGCAACAAATCTTCCCTTCTTGTACCGGACTGTGTTATGTCAATGGCTGGGAATATTCTCTTCTCTGATAATTTTCTGTCCAGAATAAGTTCCATGTTACCTGTTCCCTTAAATTCTTCATATACTACATCGTCCATTTTACTTCCTGTGTTAACTAATGCAGTTGCAAGAATAGTAAGACTTCCGCCCTCTCTCATATTTCTGGCTGCGCCGAAAAATCTTTTTGGCATATGAAGAGCTGCCGGGTCAAGACCACCTGATAATGTACGGCCACTTGGCGGAACAGTCATGTTATAGGCTCTTGCAAGTCTTGTTATACTGTCTAAAAGAATTATGACATCTTTTCCGTGTTCCACAAGTCTTTTTGCTCTTTCTATTACCATTTCAGAAACTCTCTTGTGATGCTCCGGTAATTCATCAAAAGTTGAATAAATAACTTCTACATTATCTCCCTTTATTGCTTCTTTTATATCTGTTACCTCTTCCGGCCTTTCATCTATAAGAAGAATTATCATTTCCATTTCCGGATTGTTTTTCAGAACCGCCTTTGCAGTTTCCTTTAATAATGTAGTCTTTCCTGCTTTCGGTGGTGAAACAATCATACCACGCTGTCCTTTTCCTATCGGACTTACTAAGTCAACAATTCTCATTGCCGTGCTATGTCCGTCTGTTTCCAGATGTAATCTTTCATTTGGAAAGATAGGTGTAAGGTCCTCAAAATTTGGTCTGTTTAATACTTTATCAAGAGATTCATCATTAACTTTGTCAACATAATAAAGTGCACCAAATTTTTCATTTTCTCTTTTTTCCCTCACTCTTCCCGTTACGAAATCTCCAGTTTTTAATCTGAATCTCTTTATTTGTGATGGTGCCACATATACATCATCATCTCCCGGAAGATAATTATCACATCTGATAAATCCGAATCCATCAGGCATAACTTCCAAAATTCCCGTTCTCGTTAATCCCTGTTCCTGTGGTACTTCGTCTTTATGTTCCCCTGTTTCTTCCTTATGACGACGTCTATGTCTTTTTCTGTTTTCATCCTCTGTTTTTTTAGTTTCCTCGCGCTCTATCTTTTTCTCATGTGTCTCTTTTTCTTCTTTTTTTTCAGTAACCTCCAAAATCATATCAATTAACTGCTGTTTTCTAAGAGTTGTCACCGACTTAATTCCATTTTCTTTTGCAATTTTTCTCAATTCGCCTACCGGCAAAGCCTGCAATTTTTCTCCCATAACAAAAAATCTCCTATATCTTTTACTTAAATAATAATCCGTTAAATTAATCTATCCGGGAAAATCAGGGGATACCCCTAAAGAACATATCACTTTTCAGATACCCTATTCTAACACACAACTCAAAAAAATAATAGTGCTAATTTTGAAACTATGCTATAATAATTCAGGTGATTATAACATTATGATTAATAAAATAAATTTATTTGGAGGTTTAAAATGACAATAGACGAAAAAGCACTGGATTTACATGAAAAATTACACGGAAAATTAAGTACTGAAGCTAAGTGCCATGTAAATTCAAGAGAAGATTTATCTTTGGCATACACACCGGGTGTTGCAGAACCTTGTAGAAAAATTGCTGCAAATGAAGAAGAGGTTTACAAATACACATGGAAATCTAACACTGTTGCAGTAGTTTCAGATGGCAGTGCCGTACTTGGTCTTGGCAATATCGGTCCAAAAGCAGCTATGCCTGTTATGGAAGGAAAAGCTGTACTGTTTAAAGAATTTGGCGATGTTAATGCTGTTCCTATTTGTCTTGACACACAGGATCCACAGGAGATTATTGACACTGTAGTCCGTATAGCTCCGGGATTTGGTGGCATAAACCTTGAAGATATTTCAGCACCGAGATGTTTCGAAATAGAAAATAAATTAAAAGAAATTTTAGATATACCTGTATTTCATGACGACCAGCATGGTACTGCCATTGTTGTTTTGGCAGGAATTATTAACGCATTAAAGGTTGTCGGCAAGAAAAAAGAAGACTGTAAAGTTGTTGTAAATGGTGACGGTTCTGCCGGAATTGCCATTTCAAAATTACTTCTTAAATACGGATTTAAAGATTTAACAATATGCGGACTCTACGGAATTTTATCAAAGGATGTCGATGACTTAAACTGGGCACAGAAGGAAATGGCTGAGGTTACTAATCTTTCAGGTCAGAAAGGCACTTTAAAAGATGCAATGGTTGGAGCCGATATTTTCGTTGGTGTTTCTGCCCCTAACATTGTTACTGCCGATATGGTTAAATCAATGAATAAGGATGCAATTATGTTTGCAATGGCAAATCCTGTTCCTGAAATTATGCCTGATGTGGCTAAGGCTGCCGGAGCTAAGGTTGTTGGTACAGGTCGTTCTGATTTCCCAAATCAGGTAAATAACGTTGTAGCATTCCCCGGAATTTTCAAGGGTGCCCTTGAAGGACGTGCAAAGCAGATTACTGAAAAAATGAAATTAGCTGCTGCTCTTGCTATTGCTTCTTTAGTTCCGGATGATGAATTAAATGAAAACAATATTCTTCCTGAAGCTTTCAACCCTGTTGTTGCTGAAGTTGTAAGCAAGGCTGTTAAGGATAATATTTAATAACAACTATTACAGTTTTAATTCTTATCCATTTTTATTGGAGGTACATCGAAATGAATTATGCTGAAATAAAGACTTTTGACGTTGCGAACGGTCCGGGAATCCGTGTTTCTCTTTTTGTAAGCGGATGCCACCACAACTGTCCCGGTTGTTTCAACAAGGAAGCTCAAAATTTTAATTATGGAAAACCTTTTACGGAAGACACCATTAATAGTATCATTGATAAATTAAGTTTTGATGCTTATGCAGGAGTTACTTTTCTAGGTGGAGAACCACTTGAACACGTTAATCAAAAAGGTCTTCTTCCATTAGCAAGAAAAATAAAAGAAGTCTATCCTGACAAAACTATCTGGTGTTTTACCGGTTATGAATTTGAAAAAGATATAATGGCTCATATGTATAAAGAATGGCCTGAAACAAAAGAATTACTCTCATATATTGACGTTTTGGTCGATGGTCCGTTCATTGAATCTTTGAAAAATTTAAGCCTTGTATTTAGGGGCTCTGAAAATCAAAGACTCATCAAAGTACCGGAAACCCTGCAAAGTGGCGAAATCATTTTATGGGAAAAAGAACTTTAATTAATCGGAGGATAAAAAAATGAATATAAAGAAACTAAATCCTAATGCAATCATTCCAACATACGGTTCAGAATGTGCTGCCGGTGCAGATTTATATGCCTGCATTGAAAGCCCTGTTACCATTGAGCCGGGACAAACTGTATTTATCAGTACCGGTCTTGCGATGGAAATACCTGAAGGTTATGCCGGTTTTGTATATGCTAGAAGTGGTCTTTCCTGCAAAAGAGGTCTTGCTCCGGCCAATAAAGTTGGTGTTGTTGACGCAGATTACCGTGGGGAAATAACTGTTGCACTGCACAATCATTCAGATGAACCTAAAACAATTGAGGTTAATGAAAGAATTGCCCAGATTGTTATTGCACCTTTTGTTCATGTTGCATTTGATGAAGTGGATGAGCTTTCCGATACAGTTCGTGGTGCAGGCGGCTTTGGTTCAACCGGAACAAAATAAGATAAAAGCATAACGGGAGGCAAACACATTTTTTTTAACGAAAAGTTTCTTGTTATCAATGCCTGAAACATTAATTTTCAGCCATGATTATTTACTAATTAACATGACAGCTATTACCGGCTCTATTTTATTTTTTTTGCTACTACAACCATTCGGCTGTTTTCCCTACTGTTTTCACAGGTAGATAATGTAATCACTTTATCTTTATAATTTATTTTGACCCCTGTGTCATACAGCTTTACATTTTCTAATTGCCTAATATATTCATTGAATTCCTCTTTGTTATTCAGGTTAACATATTTATAATACTCAAAATCACCTTTTCCACCTACATTGGCAATAAATGTATAAACAATTTCATATTCTCCTGTTGTATTTAAAGTATCAAAATATACAATCTTGTTCTTTTTATAGAAGTCATAAGTTTTATATTTATTAAGTGCAGCAAACATTGAGCCATTCTTCATATTATGACTGTAAATAACAATATTGTCGGATTCCGGATTTATCTCACAGTTTTCACCTATAAAAGGAGTTCCATATATGGAATATTCTCTTTCAAAATTTCTCTTTAAATAATATTGAAAATCTTTTTTTGTCATCATAACCGGATAATTAATGGATGTATTTTTTATTTTTATCCAGCCTGCAAAATCATTGTTTTTTTTATATAATTCCCCGTATTTCTTAAATATATTTTTTTTGCCTACTTTTACCTGCTCCGTGCTTTTTTCATTTTCCACGACTGTCGCCATTTTTTTAAATCTGCCATTTTGAACCTGAGCATCATAAAAATAATTTGCAATCTTATATCCGCTTACAACAAGCACACAAATCAGTACAATTATAAAAGCCTTATCTAATATTTTTTTCATCTTTGCACCTTTTCTTTTTGTATTATTTAACATTATATCAGATATATTTATTTTTTTATATCCTGAACTTTTTCACCTGTTGGATTAATAGAACTATTTAATCCCACATCAATTGTTATATATCCTTTTGGCAATTCAATTTCCTTTATTCCCTTGTTATGATTTATAAAACTATCTACATTTTTCTCATTTTTTCTTCCCCATAACAATGTCTATAAGCCTTGCCAATGGTTCCGCCGCATTATCTGCCTCCTGATATGTATTAGTCTGAGCTCCTACCTCTATTAGCATTGACTGTTTACACAAATCCAGATTGTATTTGTAAGCATTAACATAGTTTCTTCTGGAGAACCCCGGATAATAACTTTCGGCATTTGCTTTCATCTGAAGTGCCAGTGCAAGATTTTCATATAAATAAGGATTATATAAATAATCAATATCCCCTGTATTCTTAAATCTGGACATACCGTTAAAAAACATTACCTGGGCAGTCTTTTTATTATTTATTTCCGTAACAAGCCTTGTATCTTCATTTACACCATCTCTGTGAATATCAAGAATCAGACTTATAGACGGATATTTTTTCAGAATTTTCTTTACTCCCGCCCTTGACTGATCATATGCCTCATGTCTGTCTAATTTTCCGTTTACTATATCATACTTACTTGTATCATGAATTACATTATAACCAAACTGTTCTTTTAAAACCTTAGCCAGACGGTCTCCCACTCCAATAATTGTTGTTGCAGTATTTTTATTACTGTTACTAAATTCTTCCTGTGAGTGAGTATGATAAATTAAAATCTGAGGTTTCTTATTATTGCCGGTTATTTTAAACTTTTCTGACATGGCTTTTTTTACCGGCATGTCGCTTTCACTTAAAGTTGTGGCATTCGTTACTATGTAGAACTTATCCATTATCTGACTAAAGTTTCCTATATTATTGGCATTGTATAATTTTCCATTTACTTTTGGCATAGGTACAATTACTTTGTTTGAAACCTTCTGCACTGCCACTGTTTTACTCTTTGTTTCATTTTCAGTTTTAGTTGTTGCTTCTTCTTTTTGATAATTAGAATTTTCATATATAAGATTTATTACCTGACTGTAACCCGGATCTGACGTGTCATAAGTGTATTCACTGTGTTTTAAATAGTCCGTGACCAATGCGTTTAGTAGCTCTTTTTTTGCCCCCTCAGTCATTGAACCATGATTTTCTACATATAACATATACTGTGTCATCAGGTCTGCATTTTCCACAATTTCCTTTGCAATTATTCTTGACGTATCACTTACTACATTTCCTGCGACATTGCCTGCTTTATTATTTGTAATAAGATTTATGCATCTGGCTGCAATATACACGCAAAGCAGCACTATTACCAGCCGCATAATAACCGGTAATAATGCCTCCGGGAACTTTATTCTGTTAAAACTTGTCTTATTTATATATCTGTTCATTCCCCTTTGCACATACTCACCCCTTTGTCCCACTTATACAATATATGTTTATTTCAAAATATTTAGAACAGAGCCTGCCTGCAAAATTCATTTAAGGAATGGGCAATTGTTTTACTTAAGTTTTCTACTATTTCATCTACATCTTTCGGAGTTACGAACATCTGCTCCGTTTCTTCCGATAAAAGTTCTTCAAACAACAGATATTTTTCTTCCTGAGTGTAATCTTTAAAGATATTGGCAATGGTATTGTTTTTAAGGGTTGACAATATTCCAATTAGTTTTTCCATTGTGTCATTAACAATTGTCGCCCCGCTAACTACCATGGGAACACCTATTGCAATAACCTTTCTTCCTAAATTTTCTTTATTTAATCCTTTTCTATGATTCCCTATTCCTGAGCCGGGAGTAATTCCCGTATCCGTAACCTGAATTGTTGTGGTAATGCGTCTGACATTTCGTGCTGCCAGAGAATCAATGGCAATTATCAGATCCGGATCTATTTCATTGACAATCCCCTTTATTACCGAGTAGGTCTCCATTCCCGTCTGTGCGAGAACTCCCGGGGCAATACAGTACACCTTTTCACCCGATATGATTTCTTCTATTGTTTTAGGACCAAGGGCGTCGGGAGTTGCAAGGGAATTTCCCAACCCTACAATCAACACATTTTTTATATTATCCCCCTTTGTTATTTCAGAGAGATTTTCAGATAATTGTTTTGCTATTTTTTTTCGCTCACTCTCCCTTTGTTCCTGTAATTTTTTTGTTTCAATGGTTATATAACTTCCAATGGGTTTTCCCATGGTTTCTGCTCCTTTTTCACTGACTATGTCCACAACGGTTGTTGTCATTTTCAAATTTCTGTCGTATTTTTTGTTTATTTCCACCCCTTCAATTTCTACATTCTTCTGAAATCTCTCTCTTTCTTCTAAAGCTAAATCTGTATATATGTTTTTCATTTTTCCGACTTTCCTTCCATAATATGATTAAAGCTAATTTTTGCCTGTAATTAACTAATTTTAGTATTGACATCTTTTGTAAGTTCTACTACAATAATTTTTGATGTCTGCGTTTAGTCCGCATATTCCAAATGACGCAGACTGTAACGGATTTCCAATCTCTCTCAACGGAAATCAAATTTTTTAAATTTCGCGGAGGTAAGCAAAATGGCTAATATTAAGTCAGCAAAGAAAAGAATTCTTGTTAATCAGACAAAATATGAAAGAAACAAATCAGTTAAGTCAGCTGTTAAGACAGCTGTAAAGAAAGTTGAAGCAGCTGTAGCAGCTAACGATAAGGCAGCAGCTAACGAAGCTTTAACAGCAGCAACAAAGGCTATCGAAATGGCTGGTTCAAAGGGAATTTTCCACAAGAACAACGTTGCAAGAAAAGTTTCAAGATTAACAAAATTGGTTAACACAATTGCTTAATTTAGGCAAAATAAAAAGGAGTCTCCCGGACTCCTTTTTATTTTGTCATTTATCAGGCTTTTCTGCTATATTTCACTAAAAGCATCTCAACTCCTATGTTTTCGTCCATGATTCCTTTTTTTATACTCGCCTCTGTCTTAACACAGTCTGCCAATGCTGCCTTTAATTCAGTTACGGAAAAATTTCGACTTTGGTTAATACTCTTATTGGCAATAAATCCCTGTACTCCCATTGCCGTAGCTATATTATCTCTCCCCATTCCTCGGGCTGATAAATCCTTAGCCTGCAAAATCAGATTAAACTGTCTTGCAATCATAAACAGTATTCTCATTGGCGGTTCTTTTTCTGCTATTAATTCATAATAACAATCCAATGTTTTCTTTTGATTTTTTACGGAAATGGCATCTACCATATCAAAAATCCTTACATTTAACTGTTTTACACATACGGCATCTATATCTTCTTTTGATATTATATTTTTGTCCAGATCATAACATATAAGTTTTTCTATTTCCCTTGATAATACCTCCATATCTGTTCCAACATTGGCAATTAAATACGACATATTTGCATTAGTGATTTTCTTTCCATCCTTGGCAAACATTCTGGCTGCCCATATTGCCAGATCCTTTTCCGTCTGTCTGTTAATCTCACATACATATCCATGAGCCTTAACCGCCTTGTACATTTTGCTTCTTTTATCTACATCCTGCTCCACAAATAAAAAGACTGTACTTTCCGGTATGTCAGACATGTATTTCGCCAACTGATCCCCGCCGTTTTTAAAAAGTCCTGTGGTTTCCATTACAATAAGCCTGTATTCAGCAAAAAACGGAGTTGTTTCAGCATTATCTATAACTTCATTTATATCTATGTTCTTTCCCTCATATAATGCCAGATTCATAGTATTATCCCCTACAATGGCCTTAATCATCTGATGTTTATAATTTAATTTCAGGTATTCCTCTTCCCCACATATTAAATACACGTTTTTGAATTTTCCTGATTTTATGTCCTGAGATAATGTTTTCACTTAATTCTATATTCTCCAATTCTAATTCTCTAATCTTTTATAGCACAAAAGCACTTCTTTGTCGATACCACTCTTTGTTACGGTAATCTCCCCCAACATATCGGTCCGTAATATTTTGCTGCCATTTTCCTTAAGCCTTTCCAAGGTTTCTCTGTGAGGATGTCCATAGGAATTACCCACCCCGGAGGAAATAATACTAAAATCCGGATTTATCTGTGATAAAAACTCTTTTGAAGTTGAATATTTGGATCCATGATGAGGCACCTTCAAAAATGTATATTTTCCCTGTAATTCATTTTTTATTTTAGGCTCAACCTTTGAAGATATATCTCCCGTAAACAGCATTGATAATTCACCATACTTTAAACTTAACACAGTAGAATAATCATTTATGTTTTCTTCCTTTGTACTGCCGGGATGTATGCATTTTATTTTTGTATTTCCAAACTCCATGTACTCTCCGGATTTTATATATAAAATATTTATTCCCCTGATCTTTGCTACATTAACAAAGTTGTTGTAAGACTCCTCAGTAAATCCTGTCAGTAAAGGCACGATTATATTTTCTACCTTAACTCCGCCAATATCTGATTTTTCCATTATTTCCAGCAGACCGTTTATGTGGTCTGCATCCGTGTGGGTTATGATAGCATAGTCAATTTTTCCAATGCCACCGGCTTTCAAAAAAGGAATTATTCTGTACTCTCCTACATTTTTTACGTCAGTACTTCCCCCATCAATTGTAATGTTCATTCCATTGTCACTTCTTATAAATATTCCGTCTCCCTGACCTACATCCAGAAATGACACCTGAAAACCTTTAGGTAAATGTATGTACATTAACATTATAATTGCAAAGCTTCCTAGCAAAAAAACTCCCCTGACTTTTCTAATAAAACTTTTCTCTCTTTTTAATATGACGGCTTTGCTTTCTATAATTTTCCCTTCTCTTCCGATTTGTTTTTCAACCTTTAGAAGTTTCTCATTTCTCTTTTCCGTAATTTTTAATAATATGAATATCAGCACAATAAATAATACATAGAATATTAGTATTGTAACTAATTCAGGCTTTCCTACAATCACATTGGCAAAAGGCACTTTATTTATTTTTTCACATATAAATTCATATACTTCCAAAACAAAGGCTCCCGGCAGTATTAATATTTTTCCGAGACTTATGCTTATCTCACCTGCAAGCATTCCAAATATTCCTGAGGTTACAACTATACTCATGAGAGGTACTACTACAAGGTTCAGAAGAAATGAATAAGTTGGCAGTTGATAATAATTCCAGGCAATCACAGGCGCCATAATAAAACTTATTGTGGCACTTCCGATAATTTTCTCTGATATCTTATTTTCTATTTTCAATAAATCTTTTATTTTTTCCATCACAAGCATTATGGCAATTATGGCTGCAAAGGACATTTGAAAACCTGAATTAAACAAAACAAAAGGACAGTCCAAAAGCATCCATAGAGCTGCAAAAGAAATAGCTGTTGTATAATCATAATTTCTTCCAAGTACTTCCCCTATTAGTTTTAAAGCAAACATAGTTATGGCTCTTACAGTTGCAACGGCAAATCCTGACATCATGCCAAAAATCAAAACCGGTATAAAGGAAACTATGGCAGAAATTATGAATCTGAATTTTTTTCTCATTAAACTATAAATACCCATGCCGATAATGCTAATGTGCAGACCGCTTATTGCAAGCACATGGGAAATACCGGATAATGAATACAGCTCCTTAACATCTTCTTCCAGTTTTGACTTATCTCCCATAAGCATGGCTAGAAATACACCATCTTTATCTTTTGTAATGTCTTCCACCAACTCAGGACCTGCTTTACAGTTACAGACTTTATTCAATACATTTGAAAAATATTTTCTCCAATTATACATTGCATTCCCGGAAAAATCATATACTGCATCTGCAATCTGAATGCTGTCCGCCTTTACTTTGCCGTAAATTCCCTGGGTCATGTAAAAAAACCTTGAATCAAAATTTCCTGTATTCCTTGCAACATCAAAGTGATTAAAACTCCCCTTAACAATAACTGTATTTCCTATTTTAATTTCCTCTGCACTGTCAGCATAAACAATAAGCTTTTTACATTCTGTTTTTTCAACGTATACATTTTTCAGATAAACGGTAACCCCATATTCAGATTCGGATATTTTATAAACACTTCCTGTAACCGATACATTCCCTTCTTCTAGATTATATAAGGTATCTCTTTGCATTATGGCATTATCTGTAATCATATAACCAATAATACAAAACAAAAAAATCACTGCAAAAAACGCCTGTTTTTTCACAATGATTTTTGTAATTACTATTAACAGAAATATTATTATTAATATTTCCATTTTTGTAACAGCTATTACCTCTCCAAGTACAAAAGCCAATAAACTAACAAAAATTGGTCTTTTTATAACTGCTATTCTCCTTATTGAATTATTTATTTTTTTCTACCAAATCTAAATTTCTTACAAATGGCTCAGATATGGAAATTTCATTATGATAGCTTAACATAGAATCTCCATTTACACTTATTTGAACTTTATGAATTTCATCTAATTCCGACAGTGAATTTACAATGGAGTAAATCACCAGACTGTTATTCACGACACTTTGTTCTGTCAAGAAGTTTTCATCAAAATCTACATAGCATATATTGTTAGCAGTAACAATACTTATAATCTTTACTTTTGAGGAAAGAGTTGCCGTATATCCTTTTTCTTTAGGTCCTGCTATTAATTGCTCAATTATAAAGCGTTCCTTTGATTTCCCCCCATATTTCGCATTGTTCATCTTATATTCTTTTAATTTAGAGCCCTTTTGATTTGCAAAATACAAAGTAAAATCAGAAGCTGCCTTAACATTATTTCCACTTCCAAGATTTGAAACAAAATCTTCGGCTTTCATTGCCGAAAGAACCTTTCCATCCTCTTCCTTAAGTGGGACATTATCCACAGTAAATGAAACAAACTCAATTTCCTTTTTTTGTGTTAGGGTAAGCACCACTGCTGCCCTACAAAGAACTTCTCTTTCAGTTTTCATTTCATTATAATTGGATGAAAAATCAACTGTAACAATTCCATCCGTAAAATCATATCCTTTGACCTTGACCTTCTGTGGAATTGCCCTTACATTCTCTTTACTGTCCTCAGACAGTTTCTTCAACATATTTTCTATGTAACCATTTATTGATGCATTATTAATATTGCTTTTTTCAGTAACAAGCTTCATCTCTGTTCTGTCAACATAATAAATTACATTTCCTGATGAACTTTTCTTTTCCGAATTTCCCTGACATCCTGTTAGCATAGTTGTAATAATCATACTCATAATTATTACAACTATTAATAAATTCTTTTTCTTCATATCAAAACCTTCTGTTATACGATATATTTTAATGGCATACGTACTATAAATGTAGTACCTTCCCCTTCTTTGCTGTGAATCTTTATTGAACCATGATGTTTCTGTACAATGTCCTTAGTTATTGCAAGTCCAAGTCCGGTTCCCCCTGTCTCTCTTGCCCTTGCTTTATCTACTCTGAAAAATCTCTCAAAAACTCTTTCCTGGTCTTCTTCTGAAATTCCTATTCCCGTATCAATAACCTTTAAATAAAAATACTGATGATCTGAATTTAAAGAAACCGTTACTGTTCCATCAGTATTATTGTACTTAATTGCGTTTTCAACAAGATTAGTTGCAACACTGGCAAACTTTAATTCATCTACATCTGCAATTACAGGTCTGAAAGTTTCGAAAACCAATTCTATATTTTTACTTTCAGCAATTGGTTTAAGTCTCTTTAATATGGTCTCTAATATTTCATTAATATTAACAGAGGAAATATTTAACTTTGCATCTGTTCTTTCCATCTTAACTAAATCAAGAAGGTCCGTAATAATATCATTTTCCCTGTCGATTTCCTTACATATATCCTGTAAAAATTCCTGATATAACTCTTCAGGAACTCCCTGATTTCCTATAAGTGACTCTGCCAAAACCTTCATTGATGTAATTGGGGTTTTCAATTCGTGAGACACATTGGAAACAAATTCCTGCCTTGATGTTTCCTGAGTGTTCATTCTGTCAATCATCTTCTGAAATTCATTGCTTATTTCCACAATTTCCGAATAATCATTTTCTTTAATGTTCCCTGACTGTCCTAAAGAAATTTTTTCTATTGACTGACGAATCTTTTTAATTGGTCTGTTAAAAATCACGGAACAAAGCCATGCCATAAGTAAAGCAAATACAATTATAAGACAATCAGCAATAATCACATATCTGCTTAACATGTGATTGTATGAGTCAATGTCAGCAATTGAATAGTTTATATACAAAACACCAATTGTACTGGACTTTGTTTTTCCGTCAGCCGTAGGGGCTGTAGTAATAATGGGCTCAGTAAATTCAACGTATCGTTTTTTCTTATTGCTGACATATACATTCTCCCCGGTCATTGCCCGTATAACAAACTCTGAAACACTTGTCTTCCCAATTTCGCTGCTGTCTGTATCTTTTACAATATTATACCGGCTGTCAACAATTTCGATTCTACAGTTATACTGCTTTGACAACTGTGCAATCTGGGTATCAACAACGACTGAATTGCCATTTTCCAAATCCCCTTCCGATACAATACTGTTTTTTAACATAGTATTACTTGATTTATATTTATCTATTTTTTTGTTAAGATACCCATCTGAAGCCATGTTAAATATCAATATGCTTCCTAAAATAGTTGGCACAATAATTATAAGTGTTATTACCACAAACACTCTTAATTTAAAACTCTTTACAAATCTCCACGTTCTTTTTTTTGTACTATTATTCATTAATCTATCCCTGGAAGTAGTAACCCATGCCCCACTTTGTATGTACGTATTCAGGCTTTGCAGGATTTTCTTCTATCTTCTCCCTTAATCTTCTTACATTAACATCTACGGTTCTTGCATCACCGGGATATTTTGAGCCCCAGATTATTGTCAAAAGCTGGTCTCTTGAATATATTTTTCCAGGATTTTCTGCCAAAAGTTTAAGTATATCAAATTCTTTAACTGTAAGATTTACTTCAACTCCGTCTATGTACAAACGCTTTGCTTCAATATCCAGTTTCATTTTTCCTGATTCAATTACCTTTGGCTCCTGTGGTACCATGGCCGCTTTTCTTTTATTTCTACGTATGATTGCTTTTATTCTTGCCTTTACTTCAAGAATATTGAAAGGCTTAGTAATGTAATCGTCTGCCCCGTTCTCAAATCCAAGTATTTTGTCCATATCCTCGCCCTTTGCCGTTAACATTACAATCGGCATATCAGAAAATTCTCTGATATGCTGGCACACTTCATATCCATTATATATTGGAAGCATTAAATCCAGTAATATAATGTCATATTCGGTTTCCTTTGCCTTGTCAATGGCTTCCTGACCGTCATAAGCACAGTCTACCTCATAGCCTTCCTGCTCTAAACTGAATTTAAGCCCTTTTACTATTAATTTTTCGTCATCAACCACTAAAGCCCTCATCTCGCTTCTTTCCTTCCTAACCTACAGTAATCTGTAATTTTATGTTTAAAAACGTAGATTCTCCTATTCCCGATACATTCTTTATATCTTCTATATTTGAGAACCTGCCTTTTTCCTCTCTATATGCTATTATTGCTTTCGCCTTTGTTTCTCCAATACCGGTAAGCTTCATCAGTTCATCTTCACCTGCAGTATTTATATTAACAAGATTCGAATTCTCTGATTTGGCTCCTTCCCCTTCATGATTCACTTTACTTTTGGCTTCATACTCTTTCTTAGTCATAATATGAATATTTTGAGCATCCACAAGGGTTTCCGCCATATTAATATCATCAGTTCCTGCCTGAGAAGTTAACCCTCCTGCCTTCTCAATTGCCTGATATATTCTGTCGCCACTTTCCAGCTTGTACACTCCGGGAGACACTACAGCTCCATTTACATATACTACGATTTCAGAAGAATTTTTGTTTTCTTCTGAATCTCCTTTAGCAACAGAAGTTATCTCTTTTCCGATATTAATTTTGTTTTCTTTGCCACATCCTGTAATAACCATGCACATAAAAAAAATTGTCACGATTTTAATAATTTTTTTCATATCTTCTCCTTTCGGAGTTTCCCCACAAATACACTAATTATTGTACAAAAATAATCAAAAGTTTACAACAAGCATTTTTCACAATTTTGTAACTAATTTATTTATGAAAAATAAAAATTCCCACAATTGATATTAATGCCCCTATAACCTTTCTCCATTCGAATCCTACTTTCTCTACGCCAAACAATCCAAAGACCTCTATCAGATACGCAATAATAATCTGGGAAATCACAATTAACATTACTGCCTGTGCCGGACCTAAACTGTTCATACTCTTAATTACGGTCAATGTAATAAATGCACCGATTACTCCACCAAGCAACATATATTTATTTTCTATGTGAAACATCCCCATAACGTTTTGTCTCCCTGTGAAAAACCATGCCAGAAGACAGACAAAAAAAGCAGTCAGCTGTACCCACGAATTGGCGGCCCACAAGCTGCTGCTCTTTGTAACCTGTGTATTAAATACACCCTGAACGCTCATTAACGCTCCTGATATTAATGCAATAATTATTCCCCACATAATCACACCTCACATTTTCTTAATATTAGTATGATTTGCAGAAAAAACTAAATTATTCCCCACATGGAAATTCTATTGAAATGCAGGTTCCTTTGTCTACTTCACTTTCAATGTTAATTATTGCGTTATGTTGTTCCGCAATATGTTTAACAATTGCAAGTCCAAGTCCTGTTCCACCTGTCTGCTTTGACCTTGCTTTATCTACACGATAAAATCTCTCAAATATTCTCTCCTGCTCTTTTTCCGGAATTCCGATTCCGTCATCCTTTACTTCCAGAATCACTCTGTCTTCTTTTCTGAAAACCGAAACCCACACATGTCCATTTGGTTTATTGTATCTTATTGCATTGTCGCACAAATTATACACAACTTCTTTAATCATGTCTTTATTGGCAAGGATAATACACTTATCCTCTATAGTTTCAGTTGCAATATTTATTTCATGCTTTTCAGCATTCATCGTTAACATTTCAACGCAATTTACTGCTTCCTCACTAAGGCTTATGGGGCTGACATTCATAGTTTCATCCATTACATCAAGTTCTGACAATTCAATTATGTCGTTAATCAATGACAATAAACGATTAGCACTTTTGTGAATTTCACTGGCAAAGTGTCCAATATCTTCTTCCTTCGCCATTCCCGTTTCAATCAGTTCGGCGTATCCTGATATTGATGCAAGGGGAGTTTTCAACTCATGAGATACGTTGGCAGTAAATTCCTGCCTCATCATTGAGCTCTTTTTCAATGCCTTATGCTGAGAATGAATTTTGTCCACAAATGGTTTGATTTCCTCATAGGTTTCATCCACCTCATCACTGTCTATATTATGTGCAAGTTTTTCAATAGGCTCAACCATTCTCCTTGCCAGAAGTTTCGCCACAGCCATGGAAATTCCCGTCGCAAAAATCAATTCGGCTATAAGCACCAGTAATATATGCTTAATGAATTGCCATATATTAACTACATCTTTTGCCACCCTTACGACATCACCACTGTCCAGTTTTTCTGCATAATAGTATGTAGTTCTGTCAAATGTGTCTGACCTTCTTGTGCATTTTCCTTCGCCATATTTAAGGGCATCCTTAACTTCAGGTCTGTCTCTATGGTTATCCATTTCACCAATGTTGGCATTGCTGTCATACTTTACCTTTCCGTCAGAACCTATAATGGTTATCCTTAAATTATCTATTTTCGGATCAAAATCCTTTTCAATGTAACCAAGTACTGTTTCAGTAGATTTAAGGATATGCACGTGGGTTCTCAAATCTTCCATAACCTGTTCAATAAATACATTATAAAAAATAGCCACTGTAGTTATCATTGTAATTAATATCATTGTAACGGAAATTGCAGTAATCCTTGCATATAGTTTTTTTCTCACTTATTTCTCCTTTCGATAGTTAAGTGTATATCCTACATTTCTGACAGTTTGTATTAATGCTCCCTTATCTCCAAGCTTCTTTCTTAAAGTTTTAATATGCATATCAAGCGTTCTCGATTCTCCTTCATAATCAATTCCCCATACTCTGTCCAATATCTGGCTTCTCTGCAAAACAATTCCGGAATTTCTTATGAGTAATTTAAGAAGTTCATATTCCTTGTATGTCAGTTCACACTCTTTTCCCTCTACCATTACCTGATGTTTTGCATCATTTAATACGATTCCGTCAAATTCGTAATCACTTTCAACAGTAAGATTAACCCTCCTTAACATAGCTTTCACTCTTGATATAAGTTCCATAATTCCAAAAGGTTTTGTCATATAATCATCTGCTCCCTGATCTAACCCTTTAACTTTATCCATTTCAGAAGTTTTAGCCGTAACCATTATAATAGGAATTTTCGCTGTTTCCTTGTGATTCCTTAAATCCTTTACCAAAGATAAACCATCTCTGTCAGGAAGCATAATATCCATAATTATAAGCTCCGGATATTCCCTATCTAATTTTTCCTCAAAAGCCTTTGCCGAATTAAAACATTCAACCTCATAGCCAACATTTTTTAATGCAAACTGTTCAATTTCAGCAATATTTTTATCATCTTCAACTATAAATATTTTCTGCATATATTTCTCCTAAAATAAATGGGGTTATCGCGTATATTCTTTACACGACAGCCCCATCAGTCATTTTATTTATCTTTTTTCAGGCAATATGGAATATGCTATATTAACTGCGTGATCTGCAATTCTTTCATATCCAATAACCAAATCCGTAAATACTAATCCTGATTCAATAGAACATTTACCTTCAGCCATTCTCTTTACATGACCTTCCTGGCAGTCAATTTTCATCTGGTCTATTATATCTTCAAGTCTGTTTATTTCATCAAAATCACTCTTGTTTTCTGTCACAAATATGTCAATGGCCTTATCAAAAATTTCGATTACCTTATCGTACATATCCGTCATGTCTTTTCTACCACCGGTAGAGAATTCCATCCTCTGTTTTTTCTCTTTTAATGCATCATCCATAATGTTAACCGCATGGTCGCCAATTCTCTCCACGTCAATTATTACATGGAAAAGTCCACCAAGTCTTTCTCTGTCCTTAAGCGGAAGACCATATCTGTTTGCATTAACCATATATTCTGTGATTCTGTGGCTTAAGAAATCAATATACTGCTCTCTTGCATATACCTCTTCCTCTGAGCCGTATTTTTTATTGATTAAGGCATCTGAAGACATTTTCAGATTTTCCTTAACCATATTTGCCATTCTCTGAATTTCCTGTGTAACCTCAACTACTACAGTTGTAGGATTAACCCCTGATGGATCAATATATTTTAATACCATTGCATCTTCATCCTGTTCATCGCCATTCTTTGCATGAATAACCTTCTTAGACAATTTAATAAGCAAATCTGAACAAGGCAACAGTATAATACACTGAAATATTTTAAATATTGTATCTGCATTAGCAACAAATCGCTTTGGTGAACTGCTAATTGAATTTATGAAGCCCACAATAGTTCCTGATGCAAATAACAAAATCACACTTATTACCACAAGACCTATAACATTAAACATTACATGTATAAATGCTGTTCTCTTGGCATTTCTGTTGGCATTCATGGCTGCCACAACTGCCGGCATACATGATCCGATGTTAGCACCAAGTATAAAATAAAGGCAGGCCATATAATCAGTCTGTCCTGCCTGATTAACAATTATGTTTGATCCTGCAAGTAAAACAAGCACACTGACTGTAACTGATGAACTCTGCACCAGTGCAGTAAATAATAAACCAACTATAACTGCAATAAAAGGATTTGACAGATAACTGAACACATTCATTAAAGAAGGAATTTCTTTTATACCGTGCAACGCTGTTGTCATAAAATTAATTCCAAGGAAAAGTGCTCCAAATCCAAAAATTACCGCTGCCACCTTCTTTAGCATAGGCTTTTTGCTAAAGGATAAAATCGCTGCTCCTATAAAAATTATAAAAGGTGCAACTGCTGTTAACTTTAAGGAAACTAACTGTGAAGTAATAGTTGTTCCTATGTTAGCACCAAATGTAATTCCCACTGATTGCTGTAAAGTCATGATTCCCGCATTTACAAAACCAACCTCCATTACCGTTGTGGCACCTGAAGACTGTATAAATGCCGTGAATAAAGCTCCGAAAACTACCGCTATATATTTATTTTTTGTACAACGGTCAATTATGCCCCTAAGTTTTCCCCCTGCTGCCTGCTGCAGACTGTCGCTCATGTATTTCATTCCAAAGAGGAACAGTGCCAAGCCACTTAGCAGCTCTGTAATCAATGTGTACATAATTCTGATTCTCCTGATTTATTATATATTGTTTATGGTCTATTTTGTCTCAAACATTTCTCACCATAACAACTCAATGTAAAGTCTATGTAAAATTTTAACATATTTTTTACAAAAATCCACAATATATTTTTTATTATACACATTCCTTCAATATTTGAATCATTTCGTCTACATTTTCTTTTGTTATTACAAGAGGCGGAAGCATACGTAAAACATTTCCCCCTGCTGATATTACCAAAAGTCCTTTTGCAATGGCTTTATTGATAGTTTCCCCTACAGGATTTTTTAAAACAAGTCCCTGCATAAGACCTTTTCCACGTCTTAATACTACATTATCAGATTCTTTTGCAAGTTCATCCAACTTAGTTTCCAAATAAGTTCCAACCCTATTTACATTATCTAATATGTTTTCTTTTTCATATATGTCAAACACTGCATTAACTGCTGCCGTAACTAACGGATTTCCACCATATGTTGTTCCATGGTCTCCCGGAACTAATGAATTGCAGCATTTTTCTCCCGCAACAAATGCTCCTACGGGAACTCCTCCCCCAAGGGCTTTTGCAGTTGCAATAATATCAGGTATTACATCATAATTCTGGAATGCAAACATTTTTCCTGTTCTTCCCATGCCGCACTGCACTTCATCACAAATCATAAGAATATCTTTTTCATCACAAATTTTTCTTATGCCTTCAATAAATTCTTTTTCTGCAGGATATATTCCACCCTCACCCTGAAGTGGTTCCAATATAATGGCACATGTATTTTCATTTACCAATTCTTTTACACTATCCAGATTGTTATATTCCGCAAATTTAATGCCGGGAATCATTTCACCAAAAGGTTCCTGATAATGCATATTTCCTGTAAGAGCCAGTGCTCCCATTGTTCTTCCGTGGAAGGAATGTCCCATGGCTATAACTTCATAGTCGCCTTTTCCGTTTTTGTCATAGGCATATCTTTTAGCCATCTTTAAAGCACCTTCAATTGCCTCTGCACCACTGTTTGTAAAAAATGCCTTCTTAAGACCTGCAGCCTTCACAAGTTTTTCTGCCGCAGTTATTGCCGGTACATTATAGAAAAGATTTGAAGTATGCATAATCTTGTCAACCTGATTTTTTATGGCATTTGTATAATCTTCATTGCCATATCCAAGTCCTGCCACGCCGATTCCTGATGCAAAATCCAAATATTGTTTTCCATTTACATCGTAAATATAAACACCCTTTGCATGGTCCATCACAATTTTGTATCTGTTATAAGTATGTACAAAATACTTTTCTCCATTATCCATATATTCTTTATCTGTCATGTTGTAATCCTCCCTTGCCAAATTTTTCATGACAATTATTTAGATTCTTCGTGGGTATAAAACTTCTCCTGCTCATCCCCCAATATTGCTGTTCCAATACCTTTATTTGTAAATATTTCAAGCAAAATACTATGTGGAATTCTTCCATCAAGAATATGTACTCTTGATACGCCTTTCTTTATTGCGTCCATACAGTTTTGAATTTTTGGAAGCATTCCTCCTGCAATAATGCCTTCCTCAATAAGCCCCTGTGCCTCGGAAACCGTCATTTCTGAAATAACTGACGCCTTATCATTTATATCCATATAAACACCTTCAGTGTCTGTAAGAAATGCCAGTTTTTCAGCCTTTACCGCCTCTGCAATGGCACTTGCTGCATCATCAGCATTAATGTTATATCCATGAAATTCATCATCAAGACCGATTGGACATACTATTGGTAGGAAGTCTTTTTCCAGTAAATCCAACAGAACTTCCGTATTTACCTCTGTAACTTCACCAACATATCCTATGTCTTCTCCCTTAGATAACTTTTTCTTTACAGTTAGAAGTTTTCCGTCTTTTCCGCTTATACCTATTGCTTTTACACCCAGCTGCTGAACTATCTGGACTAACTTTTTGTTTACACTGTTAAGGACCATTTCCGCAGCGTCAAGGGTTTCCTCATCTGTAACACGTAATCCGTTAATAAATTCCGTCTCCATTCCAAGTCTGTCAATCTGTCTGCTTATTGCCTTTCCACCACCATGTACGATGATTGGTTTAAATCCTACTAACTTTAGAAGAGTGATGTCCTGAATAACACTTGTCATAAAATCATCGTCAAGCATTGCACTTCCGCCATATTTTACTACAATAATCTTTCGGTTAAATCTCTGGATATAAGGTAACGCTTCAATAAGCACGTCACCTTTTTCTATCCATTTTTCCATATGTAAATCCTGTTGTCCCTTCATTAGCATAGCTTTTCCTCTTTTCTAAATATATTTGATATTATAATAACAGTTATAATTTTTAGCTTCTGTAATCTGCGTTTATGCTTACATATTCGTGAGTAAGGTCACATCCCCAGGCTGTTGCCGTATATTCACCCATCTTCACATCACAAATAGCCGTAACTGCCTCTTCTGACAAAATCTTTGTCGCCTTTTCTTCACTGTAATCTGTAGCCATTCCGTTTTCTACAATCTTTAATTTTCCTGCTTTGCTTTCAAAATATATGTCTACAGTATCAGGATTAAATTTTGCTTCAGAATAACCCATTGCACAGAGAATACGTCCCCAGTTTGCATCATGACCGTAAATTGCCGCCTTTGTAAGACTTGATGTTACTACTGACTTTGCAAGTGTAACTGCCTGTTCTTTGCTTGCTGCATTAATGACCTTTACCTCAAACAATGCTGTAGCACCCTCTCCATCTCCTGCTATCTGTCTAGCCAGATATTCTGTTATATTACGAAGAGCCTTAGTGAACTTATAATATTCCTCATTTTTTTCCGTAATCATATCATTTCCTGCCAGACCGTTTGCCAGCAGTAAAACCGTATCATTAGTTGATGTATCACCATCAACAGATACCATGTTAAATGTATCTTTTATATCACTACTTAATGCCTGATACAATAAATCCTTTGATATGCTTACGTCTGTTGTAATAAATCCAAGCATTGTACACATATTCGGATGTATCATTCCTGAGCCTTTACACATACCACCTATGGTACATTTCTTTCCGCCAATTTCAAATTCAAAGGCAATTTCCTTAGGTTTTGTATCTGTTGTCATTATAGCTTCTGCTGCCATATGACCGCCCTCTATACTTGGGTCCAGTGTTGGTGCAAGCATTCCGATACCATTTACGATTTTGTCCATAGGAAGCTGGGCTCCAATAACACCTGTAGATGCCACCAGCACTTCATCTTTCTTTATATGAAGAGCTTCTGCTGTAGCTTTTGCCATATCTTCACAATATTTCATGCCCTCTTCACCTGTACAGGCATTTGCCACACCACTATTACATACTACAGCCTGAACAACCGGTGAACAGTATATTACTTTCTGGTCCCATTTTACGGGAGCAGCCTTAACCTGATTGGTAGTAAAAGTACCTGCTGCAAGACAAGGTACATTACTGTAAATCATTGCCATGTCCTTTTTCTTACTATTTCCCTCTTTTATTCCAACTCTCAGTCCCATTGCTGAAAAGCCCAATGGTGTTGTAACACCGCCTTTTATTTTTTTCATTATTAAACACATCTCCTTTAACACAATAATGTATGTATTATTCTATGGGAACATCGGCACCTGCTTAAGTCCCTCGTTTTCTTCAAAGCCAAACAATATATTAAAGTTCTGCACTGCCGCACCGGCTGCACCCTTTATAAGGTTATCCAGAGCTCCCATCATTATTATCCTGCCTGTTCTTTCATCTATTTTAAAATTAACATCTACAAAGTTACTTCCCTCGACCCATCTTGTTTCAGGGCAGACATCCTTATCCAAAACTCTGATAAAATATTCATTGCCATAATATTTATCGTATACAGCCTTTATTTCTTCATATGCAACTTTCTTTTTCAAATCAGCATAAGCCGTAACTAATATTCCTCTCTGCATTGGAACAAGATGCGGTGTAAAGTTAATCATAACCTCTTCACCTGCTGCATAGCCTAACTGTTCCTCAATCTCCGGTGTATGTCTGTGAGTTGTAACACCATAAGCTTTAATGTTTTCGTTTACTTCACAGAAAAGGTTTGGAACCTTTGCTCCACGGCCTGCTCCCGATGTACCTGACTTCGCATCTACTATTATTGATTTAGGCTCAATTAAACCTTCCTTAACTAATGGGTAAATAGATAAGATACTGCATGTTGTATAACATCCCGGATTTGCAACAATTCTTGCATCCTTAATTTTGTCTCTGTTTATTTCGCACAATCCATAAACAGCTTCATCAATAAACTGTGGACTCTGATGTTTAATGCCATACCACTTTTCGTATGTATCCACATCCTTTATTCTGAAATCGGCGCTTAAATCAATTATCTTTACTTTATTTAATATACTTTCGTTAACTACTGAACCGCAAAAGCCCTGTGGGGTTGCAGTAAATATTACATCAACCTGTTCTGCCAACTCTTCCATATTATCATCTAAACACTCGGCATCAACTATGTTAAACATGTTTCTGAATACATTTGAATATTTTTCTTCTACATAACTTCTTGATCCGAACCATACAATCTCAACATCCTTATGCTGCGTGAGAAGTCTTACAATTTCCACTCCCGCATATCCTGTTGAGCCAATTATTCCTACCTTTACCATAATTATCCTCCTACCGTTAAATTAGGTTTTCAAACATAATAAATTTTATAATTATCTATCACAAAAAACAATACCTTTTACGACATCTTTTTGAATTATACACGTTTTATGTATATTATTCAATATTTTTGCATATTTTCTGTATAAATATGCATATTATTATATTTTTTCTTGCATTTTATGCATAAGTGTTGTATAGTTTTACTGTTGATAATATGTGGTAAACACCACATTATATAAAGAAGATTTTATTTATGGAGGATTTGTAAAATGGCAAAGGAAAAAGTTGTTTTGGCTTACTCAGGCGGACTTGATACTACTGCTATCATCCCTTGGTTAAAGGAAAACTATGATTATGATGTAATCTGTTGTTGTGTAGACTGCGGACAGGGAAATGAGTTAGACGGACTTGAGGAAAGAGCTAAGTATTCAGGTGCTGCTAAATTATATATAGAAGATATTACTGATGAATTCTGTGACGACTACATCGTTCCATGTGTTCAGGCAGGTGCTGTATACGAAAACAAATATCTTTTAGGTACTTCCATGGCTCGTCCGGGAATTGCCAAGAAGTTAGTTGAAATTGCAAGAAAAGAAGGTGCTGTTGCTATCTGTCATGGTGCTACAGGAAAAGGTAACGACCAGATTCGTTTCGAACTTTCTATTAAAGCTCTTGCTCCTGATATCAAGATTATTGCTCCTTGGAGAGACAGCAAATGGACATTGCAGTCACGTGAAGACGAAATTGAATACTGCAAGCAGCATGGTATTGATCTCCCATTTGGAACAGACCAGAGCTACAGCCGTGACCGTAACCTTTGGCATATCAGTCATGAAGGTCTTGAACTTGAAGATCCTGCTAATGAACCAAACTACGACCATCTTTTAGTTTTAGGAGTTTCTCCTGAAAAGGCTCCTGATGAACCTGAATATGTTACAATGACATTTGAAAAAGGTATTCCTACATCAGTTAACGGACAGAAAATGAAAGTTTCAGACATTATCCGTGAATTAAACAGACTTGGCGGAAAGCATGGTATTGGTATTATTGATATTGTTGAAAACCGTGTTGTTGGTATGAAATCACGTGGTGTTTATGAAACTCCGGGTGGAACAATTCTCATGGAAGCTCACAAACAGCTTGAAGAATTAGTTCTTGACAGAGCTACAATGGAAACTAAGAAAGATATGGGTAACAAATTATCACAGATTGTGTACGAAGGAAAATGGTTCACTCCTCTTTGTGAAGCAGTTTGTGCTTTCGTTAAATCAACTCAGGAATATGTTACAGGTGAAGTTAAATTCAAACTTTACAAAGGAAACATTATTAAAGCAGGAACAACTTCTCCATATTCATTATATTCAGAAAGCCTTGCTTCATTTACAACAGGTGATTTGTATGACCACCATGATGCAGATGGCTTTATTACATTATTTGGTCTTCCATTAAAGGTTAGAGCTATGATGCAGAAACAAAACGGACTTACTAAATAAGTAGTATATTTTAAATAAATCCGACAATAGTGATTATATGTATAAATTTTACTATTGTCGGAATTTTTTTGTCTTTTGCCATAAATGCAAATAATCACTTTTCATTTACACTTTCTTTTTTTTATAGTAGAATAGAAAAGATTATGAATACTTATTCCACAATTCGTTTTACGGAGGAATATATGAAAGAAAAGATTATAAAAGTACGGACTTTTTTGCTTAGGCATTTCAAAAACCAGTACCTTCAAACATTGATTATGGGACTGATTAGTTATGAAATGTTATCATATATGTTTTTTGGGCTTGGTACGTGTATAGTTGACTATGGGGTATTCTCTTCTATCACGGCAATGGGTCTTGATGAGCTTATATCAAATATCATATCGACACTTTGTGCAATATTGTTTGCCTATGTTACGAACAAGCTTTGGGTTTTCAAGAGCAAAACCCACGGTTTCGTGGAAGTATTTGGGGAATTTTTGAGATTTGCCAATGTGAGAATCTTTACATTAGTTATGACTGAAGCAATTCTTATTGTTTCAAAATTTTTCCACGGAAACCCTTATATTGCAAAAGCTGTTGCGATGGTATTAACAGTAATCCTTAACTATGTATTTAGCAAATTATTTATCTTTAACAAGAGAAAGGAGACAAACAATGAATATAAAGAAAAATAATTTTTCTTTTGGCAAATGGTGTAGTGATAACAAACTCTACTTGCTAGCGTTCTTTCTACCTGTATTGTCAATGACACTTGTTTATTTATTTAAGGGAGTATTTCCGTTTGGGGATGAAATGTATTTAAGGAGTGACTGTTATCATCAATACACACCTTATCTTCAAATTCTTCAGGAAAAGCTTCATAATGGTGGAAGCCTTTTCTACACATGGGAGATTGGTGCCGGTATGAACTTTGTGGCAATTGCCGCTTATTATTTGGCAAGTCCATTGAACCTTCTTACAATTTTATGGCCGGGCAACATGGCTGATTTTGTAAGTTTTTCAATTTTACTTAAAATGGGACTTTCAGGTTTTGCAGTTACTTATTATCTTACAAAGAAATTCGATAAAAAAGACATTCCTACTGTTATCTTCGGAATGATTTATGCCCTGTCAGCTTATTTCGCAGCATTTAGTTGGAACATTATGTGGCTTGACTGTATGTGGCTTATGCCCTTTATGATTTTAGGTCTTGAAAGATTAGTTACACAGAAGCGTTACAAAATGTACTGCATTGCTTTGGCATTAGGTATTTTATCTAACTACTACATTGGCATTATGCTTTGTATCTACAGTGTAATTTATTTTATATATCTGTTATGTGTTTCCGATTTTGATTCTAATATTGGAGCACTTAAATCAAGATTATTGGCATTTAAGGATTTTGCAATATATTCATTTCTAGGTGGAGGACTTGCTGCCAGCGTAGTTCTTCCTGAATATTTCAATATGCTTATGACTAAATCAGCCGATACATCTTTCCCTAAGGCTCTGGAAGAATATTTTTCTATTCTTTACATGATTTTCAGATCTCTGATCTGCATACCGGTTGCTGATTTAAAATATCCACACGACCCTAACATTTATTGTACTGTGGCCGTATTTATTCTTATTCCGTTATTCTGGTTATGCAAAAAAATCAGTGCTAAGGAAAGAATCGGTAAGACTGTTATTGCCGTAATTATGTTATTAAGTTTTAGTTTTAACATACCTAACTATATCTGGCATGGATTCCATTTTCCAAACAGTCTTCCATGTAGAGAATCATTTTTGTATATTTTCCTTATTGTCACAATGGCATATGAGGCATTTATCCATATTAAAGAATTCAAACCTGCACAGATTGTGGGTTCCACCGGTGCTTCAATCGGTTTAATTCTTGTAATGCAGGAAATCTTTAAAAGCACTCAGTTTTTCAGCGAACTTGACATTAGCACAAGCATGACGAAGATTGTATATTTAAGTTTATTATTCATTATTTTGTATTTAATCGTCTTCTTCTGCTATCGCAAATTTACTGATATGAAAGGATTTTTCACATATCTGTTAGTGCTTGTGGTATTCTGTGAATTAACCCTTAACATGACTGTTACAGGTATTCCAAGCACTTCATCAAGAAGCGGATATTATGATGCTACAGAAACATACAAGCAGTTAAACGATCAGGCAAAACAGCTTGCTGATTCAGAAGGTGTTCATTTTTACAGAACTGAAGGTGCTGCACACACAACAAGAAATGACGGTGCCCGTTTTGGATACAACAGTATTTCAACTTTCTCATCTGTAGCTTCTGCTGCAATGCAGGATTACTACAATGAAATCGGTTTACAGACATCATTTAATGCTTATTCATATTTAGGACATACACCTCTTACGGCTTCATTGTTCTCTATTAAATATGAATTTACAAATGATAATCCGTCCCTTCGTGACAGCATGACTGAAGTTACAACTTCTAATTATTTAGGAAACAATGGAACAACTTCTTCAGTACTTCATTTATACAAGTACAACAATACTTTACCACTTGGCTTTATGATGAATTTAAGTACTGAAGCTAACTGGAACAAGAAAACAGGAAATCCGTTTGTAACTCAAAATAATTTTGTTATAACTGCAGTTAACGGTGGAAAGACAATATTCCATCAGTTAAATTCTCCTTCCGTAGGAAAATTTACAACGGAATATAACTTTGATGAATATGACACCGTAAATAAAATAAGCGATTCTGATTTATATGATGTGTACTTCTACTGTACAACAGCTTCAGAAACTCTTACAGCCACTGTTTCAAACGGAAAGATTCAGGAAAATGGCACAGAGACAACAACAAAGACATTTTCATCAACTAACCAGAATTATATTTGTCACTTAGGAAAGATTACTGCCGGTTCTACAGTAACAGTAACTGCCGGAGACGGTCAGACACTTTCAGCCTGCTATGCATATGCTTTCGACGATGCAGCTTGGCAGGAGGATTACAAGTTACTTAACCAGAACCCTTACGTTGTAGACACATTTACTGATACTAAGATAACAGGTAAAATTGACGCTACATCTCAGGGAATTATGTACACTTCTATTCCTTATGACAAGAGCTGGAGCGTATATGTAGACGGCGTAAAGACAGAACTTACTCCTATTTGCAACGGTGCTTTGATTGGGGTTTTCATAGACGCAGGAAGCCACGAAGTCACATTCAAATATACACCTAGAGGTTTTGTTCCGGGAATTCTTATAACACTTCTCTGTTTGTTAATTTTCATCGGATTGATATTTAAAGACAGAATTTACGGATTCATTACAAAGTCAAAAAAAGAGTCAGCTCCTGAGGTCAAAAAAGCCCCAAATAACGACTCTAAAGAATAAATAGTATAAAGTAAAAGTCCCTTGCAGTCAATTCTGCAAGGGGCCTTTTTTTGCTTTTATTAATGTTTTTCAATACAATCGTTCTTTATCCTCTTTTTTCGATTGTATCATTAGTTAAATTTATTTACAATACATTTCATTATTTTACCTATTATTATACAACTCAATCAAATTACATGTTTTCATGTCCTTTGTATCTTCCGGCTCAATCTTGTTCCATGCTGAGGTGTTAATGTCTTTGCTTACGCTTTTAACATATTTGTTGTACTCTTTTGCAAAGTACTGATCCTTTGCTTCTTTAATTATTTCCGCCTTGTTTGTGGCTGTTGCAGTCTTATCATAATTATCAACGCAATAGATTAAGTAATAATTCTTACCATCGTTAATTATTTTGCTTACCTGACCCGGATTTACTTTAAAGGATTCTGTTTCAAACTTTTGCTTAGCCTCGTTCTTCTTAAGAACTTTCTCTACGGAATCATCTTCGCTTACCTGTTTAGCTTCTTTAGAAAAGTCCTGTTTTTCATCAGTCACTTTTTTTGCAATCTTATTTAACTTAGATTTAATTTCTGCCACAGTGTTATTGTCTGTACTCATTCGTATATATTGGATTTTGATTACTCTGGCATCCTCTTCACTAATGTCGTTTCCTACGTCTTCCGTAACTTTTTCATAAACTTTATCTGCCAGCTCATAATTACAATATACAGCCTGAACATCATCTAAAGTAGCCTCTGTAAAATCTTTTTCATCCTGACTTAGTTTGTTATAATATTCATTTGATAAATCCACAACTTCAGCCATATCATCTTTATCCAGACGGACGTTTTTCTCTTCGGCCATAGATGATATTGTGTATTTTACGGAAATATCTTCCTTTGCCTTATCCATAATATATTCTTTCATTGTAAGGTCATTGTTAATTTTGGCATTCCAGTCAATGTCTCCACCGAAATCCTTCTTGTATTTATTCACATAATCCATAAATACAAGTTTATATTCGATTTTGCTACAAACCAGTTCGTTAACCTTGAATATCTGATTACTTCCAAGTCCGAATATCTTTCCAAGAATTGGTGTGTCACTTTTTATTTTGCACCCGGTCAATACTGTTCCGGCAAGTATCACTGCCATTCCCAGTGAAATTATCTTTTTAAATTTTTTAACTTTCATTTTGCCTCCCACTACATACGCATAACATCTTCAAGAATAGTATCTACACTTTCTGTAATATGTTTCGCAGCATGCTTTACTTCTGTATCAGACCACTGCATTGCGTAGCTGTAAAAACTATGTTCAAACATATTAATGTCACTATATCCGCTTCCAAATACTACCGTATCCTCAGGTGATATTTCATAAATATGCTGAATAAGGGCAATCGCCATTCCCTTTGTGACAAACTCGCCCGTTACAAACATTCTGTTAGGATCAGCTATTGCTACATTTGCCTTTGCTGCCCATTTTTTATAGAAATGCTCGTACTGTTTTTCATCAAAACCGTCCTTTGCATAAATTGTAATCTTTGTTATCTCTCCCCTGATGTCCCGCATGTCTTTAATAAATTCAGCTTCAATCCCCTTTTGTTTGAGAAAATTCACAAAGGAATAATCATGGGTTGTTACGAAAGTATCCCTTTCACCTGAAAACAATAGCTGGAACTTTCCAATAAACTCATCCTTTGCCAATTCCGAAACAATATCAAGGCATACAAGCCTGTCCACTGCAGTTTTGCTTATTACCTTATCCTGATAAATCACAACTCCGCCGTCGTTGCATATGTATATTATTTTGTTCTTTACTTTTCCAAATAAATCTTTCACTGCATTGTAATTTTTTCCTGTAGCTACAGCGAACTTCATTCCATTATCAATTAAGTTATTTATTAATTCAATAGTTTCTTCTGATATATTTTCATTATCCTGTGTCAATAATGTATCTTCTAATCCACACACAATAAAATTAATCATTTTGCCTCCTCATTTACTTCTTTATGTAACTAGCAGCTGACCTTTTTCCATAGACTATTTTATTAGAAACTTTTCTATATGCAACCACTTTATAGTAATATATTTTATTTTTAATCAAAATTTCATTAATTGAAGTAACTTTTTTGGTTACAGTTTTATATTTTTTATATTTTTCTTTTTTTGCACTTTTTTTGTAAATTACATAACCGGTAGACCCCTTTATCTTATTCCAAGATACCTGAGCCCCTGTTTTAGTTGATTTAATCACTGGCTTTTTCGGTGTCTGAGGTATAGGTATTACCTTAACAGCCTTTGACTTTGCACTTTTATATTTTGTGCCTTTTACTATTTTACATGCTTTAACTTTATAATAATAAGCTCGTCCGGTAATTAATTTCCCATCGGTAAATGAATGTACATTACCTTTTACTATCTTTAATAATTTATATTTTTTATTTGTCTGTTTTTTATAAATGTAATATCTGCTGACTCCCGCTTCAACATTCCATTTAAGTTTTATGGCATTATATTTTTTTGAAATTCCGCTTACGACAGGAACCTGCGGTTTGTTACTGTTTCCTACTTGAACAGTCATGGTTCCCATGCTTGAGCACTGTGTAAATGCCCTGACAGTTACAAGCCCTTCTTTCTTTCCGGTAATGTTTCCATTAGCATCAACTGTTGCAATTGCCGGATTATCTGACATGTAATATACCTTACCTGATGACACTTTAACAGGTAATTTTACTTTGGAATCTTTTGGAATTTCCTTTTCACTTACTGTTGTGACATATGTAGCTGCAATATACCCTGTATATTTTTTTCCGTTCTTGGTTAGCGTAACATAATACCAATAAGGGTTACTAAGCCAACTGCTTCCAAAATCTGCTGTTGTCATAACTCCCTTTGAAACTGTAACTTTATCTCCTTTTGCAAGGGTTACTACTTTTTTATATGATGTTGCAGGTCCCTTACGTACATTAACTGCAGAAATAATTTCTCCTGATTTTGTTGCCTTTCCAAGAGTTACCGTTGCTTTTTCATCCGGCATATTATTGTAAACCGGAACGATAAACGTCTTTGTTAAATGGGCAATTCCCATATTTTCATATGCGGAAGAAGTAATTGCAGCCTCTGACGCAGCACCGGAAACATTAGTCATGTACTGATGTTCATACAATCCATAACTTGATGCTTTATTTACATTGAATCTCTGATAATAAATCGTATTCTGTCCGCAGTTTATGTATTTCTCTCCTATATAAATTGCTCCACCGTTAATAGACTTCATTGGGGTGTTCCAAGGTCTTTTATAAGTGTTTCCCGACGCCGCCCATGACAGTCCGTTTGCTATAGGGTTTGAACTTGAATATGCACCTATATTATAGAAGTTATAAATTCCTTTATTCTTTCCATATTCTCCGTTAACACTTCCACCGGCACCCATTCCTGCATATTTAACATTTTTAGCAGTTCCAATTTCCTGAACTATTTTCGATGCAATATAATATGCGCTGACATTACTCTCTTTTGCCGCTGACATAATCCGAGCAGAGTATTTAGTATTTGTTGTTTTATATTTGCCATCGGATGTTAAATATCCTATTTCATTATTATGCATAAATGAACCGTCGAGAATAGCTTCAACACCATCCTGGGTCTGGTTTACGGCATCATAAGACAATTTTTCAAACATATAAGCATGCTTTGTATTTAAAAAATTTCTCGGATCCATAAAATAGGCTATGGTGTTTTTAGATGCAGTAACCCAGTTTCCGCCATCCTTAGCTATATATTTTCCCTTTGTAACATCATAATCTGCCGGTTCATTGGACTTTAAGAATTTACTATAAGCGTTTTCAATAAGGCTTCTGTTCTTATTGTACTCATTATCTACAGCCTGACTGAAGTCAATGCCGGTATTGTACATTTCAAATTTCCAATTCGGATACTTTGAATGAAGTCCTCTCAGATAATTTTTGTAACTTTGAGGAAAATTTTTAATACTTTCCTCAAAGGGATCTGTAGCGGCATTTACTTTAACAGTATCAACGTTTAAGCCACACAAACCTAAGACCATGGCTATTGCCATAATCATACTAAGTACCATATTTAAAAATTTATTCATATGTATCCTCATTATTCTTCACTCTTGTCTTTTCGCTCAACCTACAATGTTACTTTTTTTAATCAAATTTATTTTCTTACTTTAACTCCCTTTGTTCCACGCTTTCCTATTTTCAGTTTGCGTAAATCAACTTTTTTACCTTTACATTTTACTACTTCGTTATCACCTACATCAAGAAGGTAAACATTGGAAACAAAGTCATCAGGATTTAACTTAATTCCCCTGACTCCAAGAGTAGCTTTTTTCATTTCAGGTACTTCCTTAATCGGGAATCTTAAGAAAATTCCTTCATTAGTCTGAAGAACAAGGATTTCCCTTGTATACTGCAATTCCGTGTCAGGAGCATTGTCATCTATCATATCCATTCCACCGAATTCCATCTGTTCAAAATCGAGAGGTTCAAAATCATCAGAGCCTCCGGATAAAACTACCGGCATGTCCATGTCTTCATTATTTACTTCACGTTCTGACACTCTTGTAACCTTAACGGAAACCAGTTCATCTCCTGCAGCCAGTTTCGTTGCTGCCATTGTTTTTCTGTTAGTTTCAAACTCACTTCCGTCTACTAATTTAATCATACCGTTTTTCGTGGTAAATAAAAGTTTTTTATCTTTGATCTGACTAAAGCTTACAAGGGCAACTATGCTTTCACCCTGACTGCTATAGTTTCCAAGATTATCTATTGGTACACCTTTTTCCCTTACTTTCTTTGTAGGAATTTTCTGTACCTTAATCTGATGAACATTTCCATCGTCCGTAAATATGCATATTGTATCTGTATTCATACAATTGAAATAATATTTATTATCCCTTGTAACAGATTCAATATTTCTATCAAAAGCTGCCGGTTCAAGAAGCTTGGCATATCCGAATTTGTCCTGAACGAAAACAACCTCCTGTTCAACAAAGGCATTTTCATCAAAGACAGCCTCTTTTCCATCTTCGATTACCGTCTTTCTTTCTGTAGCATACTCTTTCTTAATTGCCCTAAGGTCTTTTTTAATAACCCTTGTCATTGCACGCTTGCTTGACAGAATATCTTCATATTCCGCAATCTGATTAACCAACTCCTGATATTCTTTTTGGAGAGCCATAATTTCAAGTCCAATGAGTTTTGCAAGTCTTAAATCAAGAATTGCCTGTGCCTGACGTTCCGTAAATGAAAGGTTTCCTGCAAGGATTTCAGACTCAGGATTTTTAAATTTAATCCCCTCTGTTTTTCCATTTACAAGACATTCCTTTACCTGCTTCTGGCTCTGACATCCTCTTATGATTTCTATTATTAAATCAATTATGTTAGTAGCCTTAATAAGACCTTCTTTTATTTCCTTCTGCTCTAAGGCTTTATTAAGAAGCGTTGTGTATTTTCTTGTTGCCAGTTCATACTGAAAATCAACGCTATACTTAATTATGCTCTTAAGTCCCATTACTTCTGGACGTCCGTCAGCAATAGCCAGCATATTTACACCAAAAGTATCCTCTAACTTTGTTTTTTTGTAGAGCATATTTTTCAGTTTTTCAACATCGGCACCTTTCTTAAGTTCCAGAATGATTCTCATTCCGTCCTTATCCGATGCATTAGAAATATCCACAATATCTGTTGTCTTCTTAGTTTCTACTAAGTCTATGACATCTGAAATAAACTTTCCTATTCCTGCTCCAATCATTGTATATGGAATTTCAGTAATAACAAGTTTATCTTTTTCTCTTCCTTTTCCCTTTTCGAATTCAATCTTTCCACGAAGTTTTAATTTTCCACTTCCTGTTTTGTAAATATCCTTAAGGTCTGATTTGTTTGCCACAATACCGCCTGTAGGGAAATCCGGTCCCGGCATAATTTCCAGCAATTCTTCTGTTGTAATGCTGTTTTTATCCATATATGCAATTACAGCGTCAACAACTTCTCCTAAATTGTGGGTTGGTATGTTTGTAGTCATACCTACTGCAATACCTTCTGCACCGTTAACCAGAAGATTAGGAACCCTTACAGGAAGTATCTGTGGTTCCTTCTCTGTTTCATCAAAGTTTGGAATAAAATCAACTACGTCTTTATTTAAATCTGCAAGGTACACATCTTCAGTAAACTTTTTAAGTTTTGCTTCAGTGTAACGCATTGCAGCTGCACCGTCACCTTCAATGGAGCCAAAGTTTCCATGTCCGTCAACCAGTGCCATTCCTTTCTTAAATTCTTGTGCCAAAACCACAAGAGTTTCATATATGGAACTGTCACCATGTGGATGATATTTACCCATTGTATCACCGACAATACGTGCCGACTTACGATGGGGCTTATCATAAGATAATCCAAGCTGATCCATTGCAAAAAGCACACGTCTTTGAACCGGCTTTAACCCATCCCTTGCATCTGGGAGAGCTCTGGCGCAAATAACGCTCATGGCATAGTCAATATAGCTTTTCTGCATCACCTCAGAATATTCTGTTTTTATAATTTGTTCTGCCATTACACACTCCTATATATCAAGTTCAGCATCTCTTGCGTGTTTATAAATAAATTCACGTCTCGGTGCTACTTCGCTTCCCATTAACATGCTGGTTACATCTGATGCCATTTTTGCATCTTCTATTTCAACCTGTTTAAGTATTCTTCTTTCAGGGTCCAATGTTGTTTCCCACAACTGGTCCGGATCCATTTCTCCTAAACCTTTGTATCTTTGAAGAGTAAATCCTGTGTGGGTCTTTCTGTATTTTTCCAATGCCTTATCGTCATATAAATACTCACCTTTTCCCTTTCTTGGAACCACTTTATAAAGCGGAGGTGTTGCAATATATACATGACCATGACTTATTAAGTCAGGCATAAATCTATAGAAAAATGTAAGAAGTAATGTATCAATATGGGAACCATCAACATCGGCATCCGTCATAATTATGATCTTGTGGAATTTCAGTTTTTCAATATCAAAGTCATTTCCATAGCCCTCTGAAAATCCACATCCAAAAGCATTAATCATTGTTTTAATTTCAGCATTTGCCAAAACTTTATCCATTGATGCTTTTTCAACATTTAAAATCTTACCCCTAATAGGCATAATAGCCTGAGTTTTTCTGTTTCTTGCTGTCTTTGCAGAGCCTCCGGCAGAATCACCCTCCACTATAAAGATTTCGCATTCTTCTGGCTTTCTGCTTTCGCAGTTTGAAAGTTTTCCGTTGCTGTCTATTGAGAATTTACTTTTTGACAGTAGATTTGTCTTTGTACGCTCCTCTGCTTTTCTTATTTTTGCAGATTTTTCAGCACAGGAAATTACATTCTTTAATGTTTCCAGATTCTTATCAAAGAATAAAACAAGCTGTTCTCCTGCAATATTTTTTGTAACTTTCTCTGCATCAGGGTTATCGAGTTTTGTCTTTGTCTGTCCTTCAAATCTAGGGTCAGGATGCTTGCAGGCAACCACAGCCACAAGACCGTTTCTAACATCTGCTCCCGTAAAGTTATTGTCCTTTTCCTTAAGGATTCCCAGTTCCCTTGCATATTGATTTATTGTCTGGGTCAGGATTGATTTAAAACCTGTAATGTGAGTACCTCCCTCCTGAGTATAAATATTATTACAGAATCCTGAAATACTCTCTGTAAATTCATTTATATACTGAAAAGCAACTTCTATCTCGATTCCGTCCTGTTCTTTTTTGAAATAAATAATATCAGTAACCTTTTCCTTGTCTTTATTCATGTCCGTAATAAATGCCTTAATTCCCTCAGGCTCGTGAAATGTTACCGTCTCCTCTTCACCTACACGTTTATTTTCAAATACAATGGTAAGTTCAGGGTTAAGATAAGCTGTTTCGTGAAGTCTGCTTTTAATAGCTTCTGCCTTAAAATATATCTTTTCAAAAATTTCTGAATCCGGGAAAAATCTAACTGTTGTTCCTGTATCATTTTTTCTACATGTTCCTGACTGCTTTAAGTCATAGCATATTTTTCCCTGTTCATACCTCTGGTTGTAAATTTTTCCATCACGCTTTACATCAACTTCCAGCCAAAGGGACAATGCATTAACAACCGAAGAGCCAACACCGTGAAGTCCACCGGAAATCTTATAGTTCCCGTCACCAAACTTACCACCTGCATGAAGAGTAGTAAATACTACTTCCACTGCAGGTCTTCCTGTCTGTTCATTAACATCTACAGGAATTCCTCTACCGTTATCACAGACAGTTGCTGAACCGTCTTTCTCCAGAGTAACCTTAATTTCTGAACAATATCCTGCCAGATGCTCGTCCACTGAGTTGTCAACAATTTCATAAATCAAATGATTTAATCCTTTTGTTCCTACACTTCCTATATACATTCCCGGTCTTTTTCTTACGGGATCAAGTCCTTCCAACACGGAAATACTATTACCATCATAATTGTTTGCTGCCATTCTATCTCCTTAACAATCTGTAACTGTTACTATTTTTCTTTTTTCATTCTAAAAAAGCCTGTTCCAAAATGCTTTCTCATAAGATAATCTTTTCCCTCAAAATGAGCAAAATCATTTAATCTTTCAATATGAAATGTTTTCATTTTTTCATCATATAGGATATGAGAAATACTACAGTTTTCCAACTGTCTGCCATAGGTAAGCCACTTTGCATAATCTGCCCCTACTATTCCTGTAAGCAGGGCTCTTATTACACCACCATGGGTTACAACACATACATTTTCGTAATTTTCCTTTGTTAAATCCTTCAGGGCTTCAAATGATCTTTCAAAAACCATCCTGCAGTTTTCTCCACCGTCAGGATAAGGAATATCCTCCGTCATTGTTGCACGCTTTTCCAGAAAATCGCCATACTTTTCTCTCATTTCATCATTGGTAAGTCCTGTCATACCACCAAAGTTCGCCTCCTGCCATCTCTCATCAATAACTCTCGGCTTATTTAAATGCTTATTAATAATATCTGCCGTTTCCCTTGCACGAATCAAATCACTGGAATAAACAGCTTCAATGTCATAAGTCTTTAACCTCTGACCTAACAAATCTGCCTGTTCTCTTCCCTCAGGAGCAAGCTCCACGTCTACATTACATAATTTACTACACTGTCTTCCATGTCTGATTAAATAAATATTCATATGTACCTCTTTAATATTAATTTATATACATTATCATTCCCGGACCCAATTTGTCTGTAGGTCTCGCCGTAAATCCGTTTTTCTTATAAAAATCCTCACGTCCTACAGCACACATTAAATCAAGCATTATCTGTGTATCCGGAAGTTTTAACTCTTTTACAAAATCAATAAGACTTTCCATCAGCATCTGGCCAACTCCTTTGCCCTGATATTCCGGAATTACTATTAAATCCTGTATGTAACAGATAACAGCTCCGTCTCCTACGATTCGCCCCATCCCTATTGGTTTCCCCTCATCATAGGCAACTAATGTTAAAATGCTGTTTTCAATTGCCTTCTCTGCCTGTTTTTCTGTAAGAGGCTTCCAGTTTACCGATTTTCTTAATTTTAGATATGTATTTGTGTCTAAATCATTATCTTTTAAATACATTTTTATCATCTTGGCTTTCCTTAAATTATCAAAGTGTAGTATCCTACACTTTAACTAATTTAGTATACTACATCTAGGGTTTTTCTTCAAGATTTCTCACAAAAACTTGTGGTTTTTGGTGTCTGTTTCTTAATTTTGAATTTTTTTACAACTATGTATTTCTCATATTTGTCAATAATATTATCAGGTGATTGTTATGAAAAGAAGATTTGAATTAATTTATCGTATTTTATTTATAATTATTTGTGCAGTTGGAATTTTTATTCATTTCGACTTAAACGACAGAGATTATAATGCCCATGAGTTTAGTTTTTTTACTTTATGGAGCAATATTTTCTGTCTTGTTTTTATGTGTGTACTTCTCATCAAGCACTTTATTGGAAAAGACACCCGTTCAAAATGCCTTATTTATTTTAAAGGAATGGCTTTGTCATCCATAATCTGCACTTTTTTAGTCTATCATTTTTCCGAATACAAAATAATCATGTCAACTAACAAACCATTTATTCTGGGGCTACCTCTCGAAAGTATTATAGCCCATTATATCGTGCCGTTTATGTTTATTGCGGACTGGATTTTCTTTCAGCATAAGGGTTTGTTTAAATGGCAATATATTTTCACATGGCTGGCTTTTCCTTTTGTTTATATAGTTTGCTTTTTTACACGGTGCCAATGTAACAGTCCTTCAGAATTTGTTAATGTACCTAAATATCCTTACTTTTTTCTCGATTATGAATGCATTGGAATGGGAAAATGCTTTTTCTATATTTTAATACTTTTGTTAATTTTTGTATGTATTAATCTGCTTATTATTTTCACCGATAAATTTTTGGCAAAAATTAAAAGTAAATCTTCAAAAAATTTATAAACACTATTGCTATTATGTTATAATTATTTCGTTGTGAAAAATAAGCGTTACACTTAGCAATTAGTGCAACGCTTATTTTTTTTATTTTATCTTATTTAACGGCTTTTGCTCCATTAACGGTTTTAACTTTCTTGTAACCTTTAATGTTAATTTTTTTAAGCTTTGGATTTCCCCAGACAACTATTGTTTCCAGATGTTTTGGATTAAGTCTCAGTTCTTTTAGGGAAAGTTCCTTAAGTCCTGCATTTGCCCATCTGAACCATTCGATTCTGTTTTTCTTTGAAAGTACAAAGTTTTTAACACCTTTTCCATCTACTGAAAATTCTTTCAGTTTATTGTTTTTTGACAAATCAACTTTTCCTTTGATTTTAGTCCAGTTTGTGCTAAATACTTCAAGTTTTTTGTTTTTTGTAAAATTAACATTTTTAATCTTACCGTTTTCAAAATATACTTTTTTCAGGTTCTTAAGCTTTGAAGTGTCAATTGAATTTGCTGATACATCGAATGTTACTGTTTTTAACTTTGGACATGTTCCAAAGTTAATCTTTTTAACATTTCCTAAAAGTTGTACAGATTTAAGTTTCTTTAAAGCCGGAATATTAAAATTCTTAAATTTCTTAACACCTTCCAATGAAAGTTTAGTTAAGTTTTTGTTATATTTCAGAGTCTTAAGTGTAGGATTGCTACTGATATATAAATTCTCCAGTTTTTTTATCTTTCCTGTATCCAACTTTGCGAAAGAAACATCATATAATCCTAATTTTTTCAGGCTCTTAGTATTATACAAACATTCAATATTCTCTGCTACTGATGCATAGTGTTTATTATTTTTTGTGCGACCGTTTATTAATGACAATTGCAGATTTTCGAGATAGTCAAGTTTGTCTATTCCCTTAAAGTCAAACTTAAATTCGTCCTTTTCGTAATACAGCTTCATGCCTGTTGTATCTACATCATCAAGACCATCCAAATCCGGATATTTGCTAATAGTAAGCTTTGTGATTTTTTTAGACTCATCATCACTCAAATAACCATCATTATTTTTGTCATAGACTTGAACAGCCTTTCTCAGACTTTCCTCCGGGAAATTTGTACTATTGATTTCCACTCCATTGTCAGCTGCACTGACACACATTCCCATCATTAGGGAAATCATCCCCGTTACAATAACTCCTTTTAACACTCTCATAATAATACCTCCGTTCTATTTTTTCATTATGATTTTTTCTTTTATACTTATTAAACGCAAGGCAAACTATTTTTATTGCAGAAAAAAAGAAATATTTTTTATTTTTCCGTCACAATTATCTTATTCTTTCCGTAAGACCAACCTTCTTCTGTACTTTTCTAAGTGTCTTGTTGGCAAAATAAGCTGCCTTTTCGTCATTTTCCTTTATAACACCGTTTAAGTATGCTTTGTCCTTCTGGATTTCATAGAATCTGTCCTGTAAAGGCTTCAGTCTGTCAGCTACGCATTCACCTACTGCCAGTTTGAAATCTCCATAGCCTTTTCCGTCAAATTCCTTTTCAACCTCTTCAATAGTCTTTCCTGTAATACATGAGTAAATATTAATAAGGTTCTGAATACCCGGTTTTTCATCCGAATATCTGATTTCCATGTCTGAGTCAGTAACTGCTCTCTTAAATTTACGGATAATTGTATCAGGATCATCCATAAGAAGAATACTTGCATTTGGATTTTCGTCTGACTTTGACATTTTCTTGCTTGGATCCTGAAGGCTCATTATTTTTGCAGTAGACTCACCGATATATGCTTCAGGAATAGTAAATACGTCACCGTAAATTCCATTAAATCTATTGGCAATATCCCTTGTTAATTCCAGATGCTGTTTCTGGTCAACACCTACAGGAACAACATCAGCCTGATACAACAGAATATCTGCTGCCATAAGTGAAGGATATGTAAATAATCCGGCGTTAATGTTATCTGCGTGCTTTGCCGCCTTATCCTTAAACTGTGTCATTCTGTTTAATTCTCCCATGTAAGTGAAGCAGTTAAGAATCCATGCAAGTTCAGCATGAGCTGATACATGAGACTGGAAATATATGCAGTTTTTCTTTGGATCAAGTCCTGCTGCTACATATAATGTGTATAAATCTCTGGCTCTCTTTCTTAATTCAGCAGGATTCTGTCTGATTGTTAATGAATGTAAATCTGCAATTGCATAAAAACATTCATATTCTTCCTGCATTTTGAGCCAGTTATCAAGTGCTCCTAAATAATTTCCTAAAGTTAATGTGCCTGTGGACTGCATGGCACTATATGATACTTTTTTATCACCTAGCATAATTTTTCTCCTTGAATAATAGTTTCTTATAAAATACTCTATACATAATACCACTTTTCACGTTGTTTGAATAGTGAATAATCACTGTTCTGATTTAATTGCCCATCGCATTTTCGTGGATTTTGCCCTTGGATTTCTCATACATTCTTCTTTCCCCGGTCTTATTACATCTCTTGCCACGTCGCTGTAAATACCTTGTTTCTTTAAGGTCTTAAATGACTTTTTAACCAGTCTGTCCTCTCCCGAATGGAAAGTAAGTATTGCCACCCTGCCATTTGGTGCCAGGACATTTGGCAGTTTTTCCAGAAATTCATATAAAACTTCAAATTCGTTATTAACGTCAATTCTAAGTGCCTGAAATGTTCGTGCGCAGCTTTTCTTTACTGCTTCTTCTCTTTCTTTTTTAGGAATATGAATTAAAGCTTTTTCAATAATTTCTTTTAACTGAGTTGTAGTCTCAATTTTCTTTTTTCTTCTCTCTTCCACAACTGTTTTTGCAATTTCATAAGCGTAAGGTTCATCTGAATTTTCAATAAGCATCCCTTCCAGTTCATCCTTTGAAATTGTATTAATACGCTCTGCCGCTGAAATCCCCTGATTTGGATTAAGCCTCAAATCAAGTGGACCCTCGTATTTGTAAGTAAATCCCCTTTCCGGATTATCAATCTGCATTGAAGAAACTCCTAAGTCAGCCAGAACGAAATCGAACGGACCATGCTTTTCTGCCACCTTATCAATATCCTTAAAATTAATATTTACACCTGTAAAAATATCTTCTCCAAAGCCTTTATCTTTTAATCGCTTTTTAGTTTTTTCTATTTCAATGGGATCAATGTCAAGCCCATACACATGACCCTTTCCTTCAAGTTTCTCTAACATTTTTGATGTATGTCCGCCATATCCCAACGTGGCATCAAGCCCTTTCATACCCTGTTTTATCTGTAGAAAATCAAGAATTTCATCCACCATAATGGAAATATGCATTCCAGCCGGTGTACTCCCCTTACTTATAACTTTCTCAATTGTATCCTTGTATTTTTCGGGATTATGCTCTTTATATTTTTCAGCATAGGTTCTTGGATGGGTTCCCTTATATCTTACACGACGCTTATGAGGCTTGTCCTGATTTTTTGTAATATTGTTATCTGTGTTATTAGTGTTGTTATTTTCCATTTTTCACTCCTACTTTTGTTTATACATCATATCTTATTATACAACCTTTGCAATGTAAACAAATTTATTTTTGTTGATTTTTCTCGTACAATTATTTAATATATTTCTAGAAATTCATTATTTTTCAGGAGGCATACTATGGAAAAAATTGCAAGTTTTACAATAGACCATTTGAAACTATTACCGGGAGTATATGTTTCAAGAAAAGACAAAGTTGGAGATAATACTATTACAACTTTCGATATCAGAATGACAAGACCTAACTTTGAACCGGTTATGAATACTGCAGAAGTTCACACTATTGAACATCTTGGTGCTACATTTTTGAGAAATCATAAGGATTTTTCCAACAAAACCATTTACTTTGGACCAATGGGATGTAGAACAGGTTTCTATTTAGTTTTAGCAGGGGATTACGAGTCAACAGATATTGTTGATTTAATGAAAGAAATGTTTGATTTTATGAGAAATTTCGAGGGCGATGTTCCCGGTGCCTGTGCTAAGGATTGTGGCAATTATTTGGACATGAACCTTAATATGGCAAAGCACATCTGCAATAAATATTACACAGAAGTTCTTCAGAATATTACTGATGAGCGTCTGACATATCCGGAGTGATTTATTTATTTATTTTTCCCTAATACTAACTATCAAATCATACACTTCCGGGTGGCGCTTTTTGAGGTGTTCATCTAAAATATGTCTGCGCTCCTTAAAACGCTCTGCCAACTCCGGATGTTCCTTATGTATTCGATTGTGAATTTCTTTTCTGTGTTCCTCAAATCTGGCAGCTATATCCTTTTCGTCCCTGCCTGAAATATTAACAATTTCTTTCAGGTGTTCCTCAAGGTGCTCTAACCACTCATCTTCGTCAAAAGCATCCATGTGTGACCAACGTCCATGGAACAGTTTTTCCACATCTCCGAATTTCTTCAGTTGCTCAATCTGGAGAATTATCTGGTTTTCAATCTCCTTCTCGCTTTCCCTGCCAAAAGCCCATACGAATTCCTGAACTCTGTTGTCTACACGTTTTCTTGAAGGCGTCAGCTGTTCGTTTTCCACATCACCTTCCAATGGATAAGGTCTGTTAATTCCAATATCTTTTAAAGCCACATGAATTGTACGTCTTACATTTCCGTTTTCAACTAAATATCCAAGTCCAAGTTTTCGTAACTGTTCATTAACATCTGCTATATGTTCAGTCATATAGAATCGTATTCCCTTTTCCTTGAGGGATTTATAGAGAATTTCCAATCTGTCAGCTGCTGTTATGTCAATACTACCCACTGCACTGGCATCAATTATTACGGCTTTCGTATCATCCCTTATTGCATCTTCAATGTCACGCTGCAGCGTCTGTATATTTGCGAAAAATAAATTACTGCTAAATCTATAAATAACAACGCCCTTTATGGCATGTATATGCCGTCCCTCATTTAAATCCCTAAAATGTTTATGTCCCGGCTGTATTCCAAGAAAACATCTTGCCGGTTTTGATGTTCTGATTATCATTTCCGTAAATGAAAGTATGATACCAATTAGAACTCCGTTAATTGTTCCAAGCATAAGTACACCCATAAATGCACCTGCAAAAATAAAACATTCTGTCCGGCTTACTTTCCAAAGTCTTACTGCCAAATCAAATTCCGTTGCACCTATTAAAGCTGAAATTACTATGGCTGTTAGAATTGGTACAGGGAGATAACCGATAAATCCCGTACCACACAAAAGCAGAATCATCATGGAAAGACCTGCTACAATACCTGTTAACTGTGTTTTTCCCTGATATTGTTCTCCCATTGCAGTTCTTGAAACGGAACCATTAATAGGGCAGCATCCTGTAAAGGCTGCCAAAAAGTTTCCAAGGGAAAATGCCAGTATTTCCTGGTTGTCATTTATTCTATATCCGTTTTTCTGTGCAAAACTATTTTCAGCCAACAAAGTCTCAGCCATAATTACAACTGCCACTGAAAGACTTATCATAATTAAGTCTGTCATTGGAAATGCACTAAAATCCGGAACTTTCCATGTTGGAAGTCCCGGCGTTACAGTATCAAGAGTTTTAACGCCCCACTGCTTTAAGGCTGTAAATTTTGTCATCAAAACACCTACTGCCATAAGAACAACTGCCATAGGAAATTTAGACATTATTCTTTTTGAAACAAGTAAAATAATCAGCGCCACAACTCCTATATAAACAGAAGGCATATTAATGTCCTTCACCGTTTCCACAATGTGTTCCACCAGTTCCGGTAATTCTCCCGTTCCCGATGTTCCTCCCATAATCTTTGGTATCTGCATTAGAATAATTGTTGTACATATTCCTGTTATAAATCCACCCATAACCGGTGCTGAAATATAATTTACCAGTTTCCCTGCTTTCATAAAATAAAAAGCCAGAAGCCATACTGCCACCAAAAATGTAATTACCGGCACTACTGCCACCGCCTCTTTAGAACCGCCTGTAATATTAAGGCTCACTAAAGCTGCTCCCACAAGTGCTGCAGGTGCCGCATCTACTCCAAATATAAACTGAGGGGATGTAGAAAAAAGTGCAAAAATTATAATTGGAAAAACCGAGCCATATAATCCGTACACTGCCGGAAGTCCTGCAATCTGTGCATAGCCCATAGAAATAGGAATTGACACAGCCATAATTATAATTCCCGTAAAAATATCCTTTATCAGATTTTCTCTTTTATATTTCTTTAATGTATACGCCGGTTTTATTTTCATTTTATTATCTCCTAAATTCCAGTCTCAACTCCTTATAATATAGCACAGGTATTATATTTTTAGTAGTTACTATTAACTATTATGTAACCATTCAAATAATGCATCTCTATTTCTGTTCCACCACAAAACTGCTACTAAAAAAGTCTGTTACAGAGTAATTCCATAACAGACTTTTTAAAAATATTTTATTTTTATTTTTTAATTAATAATTTCAAATTTCCACTGTTGATTTGCCTGAGCGAAATAATCCCATTGCTGAACATTTCCACCGTTTGAAGTAGACCAGCCTGCAACCTCCAATGACTTATTGCTGTGCTTATTTATAAGGAATGAATATCCACCTCCAACTTCCGTAATGTACCATCTCTGGTTGTTAGTGTTATTATTATCCCATACAATTGCATTTCCGCCGTTATCCCTTGACCAGTCGCCCATATCAAGAGCCTTTCCTGTCAACGCACTCTTAAGGACATATGTTGAATCATCTTTATTAAAGTCAACTTCCCATGCCTGAGCTAAATTTCCATTTGCCTGACACTGCTGCACATTTGTGCCATTTGACTTATTTGCACCTGCAACATCAAGGCAAAGTCCGCTGTGTTTATTCACAACTCTATATCTTGCTTTCTCAACTTTAATAGAAGACATCTGATCATTCCATTCGTTTCCAATATAACTTGTGTCGCTTGTTATAACCTTTGTTTTTCCACGGAAATTATCATCCCAGTATATAGTAACCTTATAGCCAAAAGGAACTTTTAATGATGTCATGTCATCATTTTTAAATCCCTTAGCCTGAAGAGATGCTAAATTATAACTTCCCACTCCAAGAGATGCCTGACGTCCACCATAATTAATATCCTGATAAATTGAAACATCACCTGATGCTGTGTTAACATTACCATTGTTGTTTCCTGAAGAACCTGTATTTCTATCAACATTTGATGAAGAAGAACTTGTATATGAAGGATTTTCCTGATATACCCTTACATAATCCACTTTCATTTCCTGCGGAAATGCACTGTCATTAATAGAAAATCCCGGCCAGTTTCCACCTACTGCCACGTTCAACAAAAGATAGAATGGTCTATGGAACTCATCTGTATCACCTGTATTATTTGCTATGTACATTTCGTAGAATTTATTTCCATCTACAAAAAATCTAATATACTGATTATCCCATTGCAAACCATATGTGTGATATTGCGTAATATCAAAATTTGATGTTGGTTTTCCATATTCTGCATGTCCATTGGCATTCCAATGACATGTTCCATATGTTTTATTTTCGGCATTAATAGCCTCCATAATGTCGATTTCTCCACATGATGGCCAACCTACGCTTCCAATGTTTGCTCCAAGCATCCAGAATGCCGACCAAATTCCCTGATTTGAAGGTAATGCCAATCTTGCTTCAACATATCCATAAGTAAATGTAAACTTACCGTTAGTGTTAAGTCTGGCAGATGTATAATTTCTTCCACCATATGATTCTCTTTTTGCTCTTATATGCAATGCTCCACCCGATACATATGCATTGTCAGTTCTATTCGTATAATATTGCTGTTCATTATTACCCCAGCCATTTGAACCTGTTCCGATTTCATACCCCCATTTTGATGTGTCGATTGAATTGCCATTAAACTCATCACTCCACACTAACGTAGATGATGTAGTTGGTGCTGCATTTACCACTTTGTTCATGCTATATGTAGTAATTCCCATAGTCGAAATTACCATTGCAGCTGACAAAACAATTCCGCTCACTTTTTTAAATAAATACTTTCTCACCAATTTTCCTCCTTTTATTTTTTTTATAATTGATAAAAAAAGTATAAATCCATTTTTTCCACGGCATAAGTAATTAAATTATATAAAAGGGATTCATTTTTTATTTTTACGTGAAATTATAAGATAAATATTTTTATCAGTGCCATAAATAAAATATGGGCAGGATAAAATATATAAAAGAAATACTTTGCTTTATGCTTTCCAGGTTTTCCATTATATAACTCAATTGGAATAACACTAAAAGCACCAATCCATTGCAGACCTAACGGAAACATTCCACAGTTAAAAGCAATATTTGAAAGTGCTGTGGCAAAATGCTTTCCTCTTAATCCATAGAAACATACAATAAGCATTACTACACCATATGAATAAGACACTCTTAAAAAGTATGCTCCGGCAAAGCCAACTACCATAATGGCAACTTCCAAAACAATATTTAAATATAGAACACTAACTTTTTTTATCAGCTTTTTAGGATAATTAACCCTGTATGTGGCAACAGAATCTAATCCCCAGATAACCATATAGCCAATAAATAATGCTAACATTACGTTTTGTTTATCTAAATAGAATATTTTTCCATATAGCATGTTATATGGAATTTCAGAAATTAATGCAAAAGCACCTAACAAAATGCCATGCTTCAATCTGTTTTCTGTGTAATAAAATCCTTCCACAAGCAAAAAACAGAAAATTGGGAAGCTAAGTCTCCCTGCTCCCCTAAAAATTAAATATAGTCTTTGGTGATTTACCAGAAAGAATATTGCAAAATGATCCATTACCATTAAAACCGTTGCTATAATCTTTAATTCAAAGGATGTTAATCCCCATTTTTTAAGATTAATATATTTTCCAATGCCCTTTTCTACAACTTCACCGCTCAACTTTTAACTCCATTATTTTTTATAAAATTTATTTTTTCTCACTAACCAACACTGTAATACTTCTTCCCGGTGCATTATACACTCTGTCAATATCTTCCGGTTCCTGCGTGTTGTCCGTGGAAAATGCCACTCTCCACTTTTTCTTACTTCTGGCTGAAGGAACTCCAAATTCCAGTTTTTCCCAATACATATTGTATGCAATATAAATATCCGGCTCTTCCTCACAGCCATCTTCTAAAGCATATTTTCCGCAATACATGGCAGAAAAATGTCTGTTAAAATGACTGAAATCGGCATACCATGCCTTCGTTCCATGATATGACATATCCGGCAGTCCATAGCCTCTGTAATCCATTTGTCTTGTTTCCTTTGACAAATGAAGTACCTTGTGTTCTTTTCTAAATTTAATCAACTGCTTTGTAAATTCAAAAACTTCTTTTGCAATTCTTGTTGTATTCCAATTAGTCCATGAGATTTCATTGTCAAGACAATAAGGATTATTATTTCCTTTTTGTGAATTGCACATTTCATCTCCGGCATAAATCATCGGAACACCCTGACTTAAAAGTACAAGACTTAAAGCATTTTTTATCTGCTTCTTTCTAAGATCCATAATTTTTCGCTTTCTTGTATCGCCTTCAGCTCCACAGTTCCAGCTATAATTATAAACTGCTCCATCCTTATTATTTTCACCGTTTAGTTCGTTGTACTTTCTATCATATGAAACTGCATCATATAAGGTAAAACTATTATGATTTGCCACATAATTTACCACGGCTGCTCCCGGAGGGTTTGCCTTTATCTTGTATGCCATTGTATTTAGCATGTCTTCATCACCTTTAATGAATCTTCTGGCTGCCACCATAAAATCATCATTAAAGTTTGCAAGATTTCTTCTTTCTCCCCATGCATTATAAAAATCTGTATCTGCCGCAAAGCTATATGTAAATATCTTTGTTGTTGCCAAAAGATTATCAGTCTGAATCATTCTCATTACAGCCTCTTCACAGTTGGCATGAATTCCGTCAATATGATATTCCATGACCCAGTAATGAAGACAGTCAAGAATTTCCTTTGGATTAGTTCCCACAGGGAAAAAGAATTCCATAGATATTTCTATACCGTTTTTATGTAATTCTCTTACCATATACTTAAACTCATCAACCTCTGCACCTATTTTATTTGAGTAGGCATAAGATGCCTTTGGTGCAAAGGTATAACCATCCGTATATCCCCAGTAATTTAACTTAGGACTCTCAATGCTGAACTGCCCTTTCATTAGAGTTGCCGACTGTTTTTTTATCTCATTAAATTCGTAGGCAGGCATAAGTTCAATCATTGTAATGCCCAATTCTTTTAAATATGGAATTTTGTCCACAATACCTAAGTAGGTTCCTTTATGCTTTACCTTTGAACTTGAATGTTTTGTAAATCCCCTTACATGCAGTCTGTACATAATGGTATCGCTATATGGAACATTCAGAGGTGCATCCTCCTGCCAGTCATACTCATCGTTTACAATACTTGCCTTAAGGTTTTCGCTTGCTTCCCCCCACTGTTTCTTTCCTGAAAGCGATTTTGCGTATTTGTCCGTTATAATTTCTCCGTTTACCGAAAAATTGTAATCATATTTTTCGTAATCCAGTCCCGTAACACTCATTGCATATACATTTCCGATTACCTGAGAGCTTTCAAAAGGAATTCGTACTGCTTCCTTATTTTCTCCTTTTTTGTAAAGAACAAGCTCGCACTTACTGCCCAGCTTTGCCGTTATGGCAAAATTCACCGAATCACCAACTACAGTTGCTCCCATAACCAGTGGATTTCCCCTATAAATTTTCATTCCTTTAATACCATTTGTCTCCATGATGTCTTCCTTTCACGCCTCTGCCTTATGTGTTTTACCACTAATTAATCGCTATAGCTTAAATAAGTAACTTTTCCATCCTTAACTTTTACCGTAAATGATGTCGGAGTCTTATAACCATCAGCTTCTAAATACTCTTTGCATTCTTTCTTTGTCACAAAGTCCCCTAGTCCGGGAGTAAAAAACTGAAAGTCATCTGCAAAATATAATTCAAGTCTTTTTACTTCTTTTTCAACATTTCCCATTTCATCTAAAATACGCAGATTACCTTTAATAACAAGAACATCTTTTTTGTCAATACTCTCTATCTTTATTGTATCTACATAATATCCGTCCTGCTGGTATTCTTCATTAGACTCACCAATGTCAAATGCCTGTGGAAGTTCTTCATTAAAAGCCGGATTGCTTTTTTTATCTCCTGAATACTTTCCACTGGTGCCGGTTTCCGCACTTTTTGTTGTATATAATACTGTTTCTTCCTGTCTTACTTTCTGTGCATCGCTATTTATTACCCCTATAATGGCTATAATCAATGCAACACCAGCAACAACAAGCCCCACTGAGGCTAATAACAATGTATTCTTCTGTTTCATAACCGCTCCTCATAAGTATATTTTTGCTCAATTATTTAATTATATAAATACTAAGGTTTATTTGTCAATTGAAAACCCTTTAAACATTGCTTTAATTTATAAAAACTGTTATACTTTGATTTGCGTTTATTATTGAAAAAACAAGGAAAAATAGTATAAAGGAGAATATTTATGATTAGTACAAGTAACATATCATTGCGTTTTGGCAAAAAAGCCTTATTCGAAGATGTAAACATAAAATTTGTTCCGGGACACTGCTATGGTCTTATCGGTGCAAACGGTGCAGGAAAATCTACATTTCTTAAAATTTTAACAGGCGAAATTGAACCAACCAGTGGTGAAGTTATTATTACTCCCGGTGAACGTCTTTCCTTCTTAAAGCAGGATCATTTCCAGTATGATAATTTTACTGTTCTTGATACAGTAATTATGGGAAATCAGAGACTGTACGAAATAATGAAGGAAAAAGATGCAATATATATGAAAGAAGATTTCACAGACGAAGATGGTATCCGTGCTTCTGAATTGGAAGGCGAATTTGCTGAAATGGACGGATGGAATGCTGAGTCTGATGCAGCTACATTACTTAACGGTTTAGGTGTTGACACTGAACACCATTACAGCCTTATGAAAGATTTAAACGGAGCTCTTAAGGTTAAGGTTTTACTTGCTCAGGCATTATTTGGTAATCCTGACATTCTTCTTCTTGACGAACCTACAAACCACCTTGATTTAGATGCCATTGCATGGCTTGAAGAATTCCTTATTAACTTTGAAAATACAGTTATCGTTGTATCCCATGACAGATACTTCCTTAACAAAGTTTGTACACAAATTGCAGATATTGATTATGCAAAGATTCAGCTTTATGCCGGAAACTACGACTTCTGGTACGAATCAAGCCAGTTAATCGTTAAGCAGATGAAGGAAGCTAACAGAAAGAAAGAAGAAAAAATCAAGGAATTACAGGAATTTATCCAGAGATTTAGTGCTAACGCTTCTAAATCCAAACAGGCAACTTCGAGAAAACGCGCTCTTGAGAAAATCGAACTTGATGACATCAGACCATCAAGCAGAAAGTACCCTTACATTGACTTCAGACCTGACCGTGAAATTGGAAATGAAGTATTAACAGTTGAACATCTTTCAAAGACAATTGACGGTGTAAAGGTTTTAGATGACATTTCATTTATTTTAGGTCGTGAAGACAAGGTTGCCTTCGTTGGTTCAAACGGTCTTGCGAAAACTACTTTATTCCAGATTCTTATGGGCGAAATGGAACCTGATGAGGGTAGTTATAAATGGGGAATTACAACTACACAGTCTTACTTCCCTAAAGATAACACTAAAGATTTTGACTGTGATGACGTTATTGTTGACTGGCTTACACAGTACTCAGAAAACAAGGATGCAACTTATGTTCGTGGATTCCTTGGACGTATGTTATTTGCCGGTGATGACGGTGTAAAGAAAGTACGTGTCCTTTCTGGTGGTGAAAAGGTACGTGTAATGCTTTCAAAGCTTATGATTAGCGGAGCAAACGTTTTAGTTGTTGACGAACCTACCGACCACCTTGACATGGAAAGTATTACAGCCCTCAACAACGGACTTATTAAATTCCCTGGTGTATTGCTCTTCTCTTCAAGAGACCATCAGGTAGTTCAGACTACTGCCAACAGAATTATGGAAATTGTTAACGGAAAACTGATTGATAAAATTACAACTTACGATGAATACCTTGAAAATGATGAAATGGCAAGAAAGAGAACTGTATATACTACTGAAGGAATGGATATAGACGATTAATATCAGATATAATTTATTTAAGTGAGGTGTTTTTATGAGACCGAGTACAATCACATATCCACCGGAAGGTGTGAATCCTATAGGTATAATCCAATTTGTTCATGGCATGTGTGAAAAAAGACAGCGCTATGAAGAAACCATGAATTATTTTAATCAAAAAGGATTTATTTGTGCCATTGCCGATATGCAGGGACACGGAGAAAATATTCTGACTACCGATGACCTTGGTTACTTTGAAAACGGATATCAGGGCCTAATTGATGATGTTTATGAATTTACTATGTTTTTAAAACGTGAGTATCCCGGTCTTCCACTTATCATAATCGGACACAGTATGGGTTCATTGATTGTCAGAGCTTACTTGAAGAAACACTCAAGGGAAGTAAACGCTGCCGTAATAAGTGGTTCACCTTCTTATAATCCGTTCGCTAAATTTGGTAAAATTCTAATTAGATTTATAGCTCTTTTCAGAGGCTGGCGCTATAGAAGCCCCTTCATTGAACATTTAGTAAATGATCCTTTTGAGAAACCTTTTGAAAAAGAAGGCATTGTAAATGCATGGCTTTCAACAGATAGAAATGTTGTGGAACAGTATAACAGGGATCCTCTTTGCGGTGTCCCTTTCACACTAAACGGCTACTACGCTTTAATGAATCTTATGCAACAGGTTTATTCCAAAACCGGATGGACCAGCAAAAATTCATCCCTTCCTGTTATGTTTATATCGGGAGGCGATGATCCATGCCGCATAAGTGACAAAGCCTTCAAAAAGGCAGTTACCCACTTTAAACACTGTGGTTATCCCAACACATACTACAACTTATATCCCGACATGCGTCATGAACTTTTCAACGAAAAGAACCGCACAGAAGTATTCGAAGACATTCTCAAGTTCTTCGAAATCAAAGCCGGCATAGAAGTTGACTAACGCAGAAAGTCTGAGCATGAAAATTCTTGGAAATTATGTAATAATATTTTAAAATGTAAACTATATAGAAACTATAAACAAAAAGAACACAGATTTTTTTCAAAACATGTCATATTTCTATCTTTGCTGCGTCGCCTATTAGCAATTGCTCACGCAAACTCGCCCGTTTCACGGGCTTAAACAGTGCTTCGCAATTGCAGCTATGCTCGCAAAGATAACGAAATATTTCCAATCGTTTTGAAAAATTCCTGTGTTCTTTTTGTATCTCTTTATATTTTCTATATAGTTTACACTCTAAAATTTTAATTAATAATTTCCAAGAATTTTCATATTCAGGCTTTCTGCGTTAATGCCACTAAGGGCATTAATTACGCCAGCCTGATTTGATTTGCCTTCGAACTCTACGTAGAAGCGGTATTCCCATTTCTTTTCCGGAACAGGACGTGATTCAATTCTTGTCATGTTAAGGTCATTGTAAATGATATGGGACAACATCTGGTACAAGGTACCACTTGCATGTGGCATTTCAAAACTTATACAGATAAGTCCTGCATTTCTTCTTGTAATTTTCTCACGGCTGACTATTATGAATTTTGTAGTGTTTGTACTGTTAAAGTTTGTTCCTTTATAAAGTACGTCCAAGCCATATATTTTGGCAGCATTTTCACTTGCAATACATGCTCTTCTTTTATCTGTCTGCTCTGATATGTACCTTGCACTTATGGCTGTATTAGCCAGACTTACCTTATTCCATCCATGTTCTTCTATGAATTTGTTACTCTGCATAAATGCCTGTGGATGGGAATAAACCTCTGTTATATCTTCTATTTTCGTTCCCGGAAGTCCACACAGACAATGTTCTATTTTTATATCAAATGTGTCTACAATATAGTTTGAAAACTCAACCAGTAAATCGTATACATCCGTTACTATTCCTGCTGATGAATTTTCCATTGGAAGTACTGCATAATCAGCCTTTCCATCTCTGACATATCTCATTGCTTCCCTAAATGTTGTTACATTAATGTATTCTGCCTTTTCTCCGAAGTATTCTGTTGCAGCCTGCTGTCCATATGCTCCCGGCAATCCCTGATATACAACTCTTGCCCCTTCACAATCAAGACTGTCAACAATATCGAAACCTATGTCGTTATTTACTCCTTCGTCAGTTAAGAGCTTGTATTGCATTTTTCTACTCATAGACATAATCTGTTCAAACAATTCTTCAACGCCATGAGCATAGAAATCATCCGATGCCTTACCTTTTAATGCTTCTAATTTCTCTAGTTCTCTCTTTCTGTCAAGAACCGGCTTTCCCGTTTTTAACTTGTAGTCTGCAACATCCCTGCACACTTCCATTCGTCTTTCGAATAGTTTTATCATTTCCTCGTCTATTTTATCAATCTCTTTTCTGCTATCCTGTAAACTTCTCATCTTTCTTCCTTACCATTAATGTATTTTTATATTTGTTTTAGTCTTTTTTAATTGCACAACATCCACTGCAGCCATTGCACTTGCTCTCTGGTTTTATTTCTTCAAGCAACTGCTCAACTGTTTTTTTGTAAATAGGATGAACCCAATATGGTGCAATTGTTTTCAATGGTTCTAAAACAAATAGTCTCTTATGCATTTCTACATGAGGAATTTTCAAATCCGGTAAATCTACAATCTGATTTTCGTAGAAAATAATATCAATATCAAGGGTTCTTGGTCCCCAATGTATTTCCCTTGTTCTGTTAGCCTGCAGTTCAATATCATGAATTACTTCTAACAGTTCTTCCGGAGAATATAGGGTTTCTATTTCCAGACATCCGTTAAGGAAGTTGTCCTGTTCTACCGGCCCATATGGTTCTGTCTCAATAAATTTTGATATTGTATTTATCCTGCAGTTATCATTATCATAAATCCCGTCAATTGCTCCATTTAAATATGCTTCTTTGTCTCCCATATTAGAGCCTATCGACAAAATCACTTTATTCCAACGTCTGCTTACCTTTACGGCAACATTTCCAAAGGGGAGCCCGATTGGTGCGCTTGGCTTATTAATAGTCATGTCAGCCCCTTTAATTTTTGGAAATCTCTTCAGCAGTTCCCTGACAGTATGCTCCGCTGCTGCCTCAATAAGGTTAAATCTGTTTTCCTTTAAATATTTATCTACGAAACTGCATACTTCTGCATAGTTTACGGTTTCCTCCAATTCATCACTGACTCCGGATTTTCTCATATCAGTACATAAATCCATATCAATGTAAAATTTCTGACCGTTTATTTTTTCTTCTTCCATGCATCCATGGTATGCAAATACTTCAAGCTGTCTTATTTTAATACAGTCCATATATTTCTCCCAATAAAATATCTTTAGGCATTCAAAATTGCCTTTGCCATCATTAAGGCCTCATAATTTTCTTTTACATCATGTACTCTAAAAATGCTACAGCCTCTTTCGTACCCCATAACTGTAGTCGCCACTGTACCTGCCATACGGTTGTCTTTATCTACATCTAACGTCAAACCTATTACCGACTTTCTCGATGTTCCAAGAAGTACCGGATAACCCAGTTCCTTTAATCTGTCTACATACTTTATAATAAGCAGATTCTGCTCATAGTCTTTTCCAAATCCAACTCCCGGATCAACCACTATCTGACTATCATTAACCCCTGCTTTATGAGCAATATCAATAGACTCTTTTAATTCTGCCAATACATCTTCCACATAATTGCTGTAACTGATATTGTCTTTATTATGCATAATGCAAACTGCTGCTTTTGATTTTGCCACAAGGTCTGCCATATCTCTGTCTTTCCATTTCAGACCCCAAACGTCATTTATCATGTCTGCACCTGCCTCAACGCCTGCCCTTGCCACATTAGTTTTGTAAGTGTCAAGAGATATCGGAACATCAAAATTCTCTTTTATTTTTTCGATAACAGGCACTACTCTGCTTATTTCTTCTTCATCGCTTATTAAAGTATAGCCCGGTCTTGTGGACTCACCACCAACGTCTATTATTTTTGCTCCGTCTCTAATCATATCCTCTGTATGCTTTAATGCAGCATCTATGTTATCCCACTTACCTCCATCTGAAAAAGAATCCGGTGTTACATTAAGTATTCCCATAATAATGGGATCGTTTTCTAAATCAAAATTATATTTTCCTATTTTCATTATCTTTCTCCCTATCTGCCTGAATGCATCCTGCTTATTTTTTGTTGATTAATGTCATTACTTCATTTCTAAGTCCTGCATCTTTTTCAAAACGTCCTTTTGCTGCAAAAGTAATTGTTTTACTTTCCGGCTTCTTTATGCCTCTGGCAGACATGCACATGTGCTCTGCTTCAACCATAACAAAAACTCCCTTTGCATCCAAATGAGTCTCTATGGCTTCTGCAATCTGATTAGTCATCTTCTCCTGTATTTGCAGTCTTCTTGCAAAAATCTCTACAGTTCTTGCAAGCTTGCTTATTCCAACAACTCTTCCATTTGGAATGTATGCAATATGTGCTTTCCCATAAAAAGGCATCAGATGATGTTCACAGGTTGAATAAAATGTAATATCCTTTTCTATAACTACATTTTCATTGTCACATGCAAAAGTTTTTGATAAATGTGTTTTAGGATCCTGTTCCATTCCTGCACACAATTCTTCATACATGCGGGCTACTCTGTCAGGAGTATCCTTCAAGCCTTCCCTGTTTACATCTTCACCGATGCCTTCTAATAATAATTTTATACCTTGTTCAATCTTTTCTTTATCAAACATCAGTCAATCTCTCCTTTCGGCTTTAACTGTTTGTTTTATTTCAGCCAGATAAGATAACGAGCCAAATGCCAATATCATATCAGATTTGCCTTCTTCTACTGTATTTATAGCTTGTTTTGCGCCATCTTCAATGGATTTAGCATAACTTACATTTCCATTGTATGGTTTTATTGCAATGGAAAGTTTTTCGCCATCCAATGCTCTTTTGTTATTAGGGGTAACTGTAATTATCTTTGTTGCCCTGTCAGCTATCATTCTGATTTCTTTTTCAAAATCCTTATCGGCCAACACTCCCATTATAAAGGTTATTCTTTCATTTGTAAAATAAAAATCCAATGTCTTCTTTAATTCTTCAATTGCACCGGGATTGTGGGCTCCATCAATTATAAATAGCGGGTTATTATCAATGACCTCCATTCTTCCCGGCCAGACTGTTTTTAAAAGTCCTTTTTCAATATTTTCTTCTACTTCAAATCCCTGACTTTCCAATACATGACAGACTTCTATAGCCGTTATGGCATTTATCACCTGATAAGTTCCCATCATATTAAGAGTAAAGTCATAGCTTTTTGTACCGCTTATATATCGAACTCTTGTCTTTAACCCTTCTGCCTTTACTGATTCTGCCACACTGCAAACTGTAAGATTTGCTTCTTTTTCCCCGGCATTTTTTTCTATAACTTTTAGGCATTCTTTTGGCTGTATTGCCGTTACAACATTACATTTTTTCTTTATTATTCCCGACTTTACCTCTGCTATTTCTGATAAAGTTTCTCCCAGAAAGCCTGTATGATCCAAACTGATAGGGGTAATTACACTACATAAAACCCTGTCAAAAACATTAGTTGCATCTGTTGCCCCCCCCATTCCACATTCAACTAAAACAATATCGCAATTATTTCTTCTAAAATATTCAAATGACATTGCTGTTTCTATTTCAAATGGTGTGGGATGCGAAAAGCCTTCATTTGTCAGTTCATCACATTTTTCTTTTATTAGGGTAATTATTTCAGCAACTGCACTTTCCTCAATAAAATCATCATTAATTTTTATAATTTCCCTGTATTTAAATACTGCCGGAGAACTGTACCTTCCTACTTTATATCCTGATTTCATAAGAATATTCTGTATAAACGCACCTGTTGAACCTTTTCCGTTTGTCCCTGCAATGTGTACCACTCTTAATTCTTTTTCAGGATTTCCTATTCTTTTTAATAACCTCTTTATGCCGTCCAATCCCAGCACACTTCCATATATACCTACTTTATCTAAATAATCTCTTGCTTCTTTATAATTCATTTATTTTTTCCTACATACAAAAAGAAAATGATTATATTGTCAAACAGCTTAAACTGCCGCCAACTAATAATCATTCTCTTATTTTTCTTTAATCAAATTTATTTTTGTTACTTAAATACTCTGACAAAACGTATCCGGTATTTCCATTATATTTGACATTTGTCCACTCTCCTACTACGGCAATAACCTCAACCTGTTCGCCCGGATCAATCTGAGCAACTACTTCTGAATCCTTATTAGCTTCTTTTCTTAAATTAAGCATATCCGTTGTATATCTTTTAGTTCCGGCCTTTACAGTTTCTGTAGCTACAGTTGTTGTTTCCACCGCAGTTGTTGATTCAGCCTGTGTTGTTTCACCTGCACCTGTCTGCGAGTCTGCCTTGGCTGCTACCTTAGTTGTTACTACTTCTGTCCTGTTTTCCGTTACTCCCCCAATTATTGTAGTTTCCTTTTTAACGGAAGTATCAGGTGTGGCGTCTTTCTTCGCCGAACATGATGCTACAATCACTATCACAACTACAAGTAGTGCTACAATAACCCCTGATCCTGCAACAGCCGCTTTCCTCTTCTTCATCTGCTTTTCTTTTTTTTCTTCAGATTTTTTCTTTCTGTCTTCTATAAGTCTCTTAGTTTCTTCATCGTATGGCATCTTTATAACCTCTAATGTAAATTATCTTCTTCGTCTATTATTTCATCATACTCGCCTGACTCAACTAATTCATCAAAAGCCTGTGAAGCCAAATAAAATTCTGCTTCTGTTTCAATATTATCAAGTCCCGGCTCTCCATTTTCATCTTCGAAATATCTGTAAATATAAACTTCCCCTTCCTCATTTTCAGGTCCTTCTGTTGGAAGTAAAGCTATATAATCTTTTCCTTCTGCTTCAAATATACTTACAACGAGACATTCAACTTCGCTATCATCTTCTAATGTAAGTGTTACAAATAAGTCTTCATCTTCCTCAAATTGATTATTTCCCATATAAACCTCTTTCTGTGCTTATGCACCTTCTCTAATTCCTATACTTTATCAAACTTGCCACATAAATGCAATAAATTTAAAAATAATTCATTAAATATTAACAATCATTACTCTATTGATTCATTTATGAACATTGACGCATCTACCTCACATCCAAGGCTTTTTTCTATGGTATATATTCCAAGTATGCTCTTCGCCCTGGTTACGGCGACATAAAAAAGTCTTCTTTCTTCCTCAAACTCTCTCTCCCTTACTGCTTTTGATGTTGGTATAATGCCCTGAATTACATCCACTATAATAACTATTTCAAACTCTAATCCCTTTGCACCATGCATAGTCATAATATTAACATCATTTTCTTTTTTTGTTTTTTGCTCCGTGTCTTTTTTCTCTGCACCTTCAACCCATTCTTTTAATGTTTCATATTTACCACTGTCTCTTCTTATTGTTTCAAGTTGTTTCTTTAACTCCCCTGATTTTATTTTCTTTTCTCTCGCATAATCCTCCAGATATTTTTCATATCCTACCCCATTTTTAATGTAAAGAAATGCGGCACCGGGATTTAATTTTGAAATCATATTTAAGTCAAATTCCAACTTCCTAATACATTTAAGGGATTCTGCATTATGCCCATATATTTTTTTCAATTGGGTAAAGTTCATATTTTCTTTACTTATTATCTGCCTACTGACTAATCTTGCCGGTTTGTTCAAAATATATATCAAATCCGCATTGTTTCCCAGTTCCACGTTTTTATAGGTCATTGCAGCTTTGATGTAGCTTATTATGTCCTTCCCCACTCCATTTTCATATATTCCATTCTCTGTTTTTCCACCTGAAATGCTGACAGAATTTTCTTTCAGTATATTTTTTATTACCGGAATCTGACTGTTATTTCTTACTAATATGGCTATTTCCTTAGGTGGTACACCCTTTTCAATATTGTTCTTTATTAATTCACAGACATACATTAACTCATCATATTGAGTTTCGAATTTTCTCACATCAGGTTTTAATCCTTCTCCATTTGCCGATACAATATTTTTATCAAATCTCTTTATATTGTTTTTAATAAGATTTTCGGATAGCTTTACAATTTCCTTTTTTGAGCGATAATTTACATTTAATAGTATTCTTTCTACCTCTACATAATCCTTCTCAAAATCAAACATTATTTCGGGGCATGCCCCTCTGAAACCATATATTGACTGGTCATCATCTCCCACAATAAATATATTATTTTGAGGTTCTGCCAAAAGCTTTATTATTTCATACTGCACCCTGTTAATATCCTGAAATTCATCTACTAAAATATACTCAAATATTTCCTGCCATTTTTCACATAATTCTCTGTTATTCTTTAGCATTTCATAACACTTAAGCAGGATATCATCAAAATCAATTTTATTTCCCGCAGCCAGTTCTTTTTCATATTCTTCATACACAATTTTGAATTTTTCCCTTTCACAGCAAAGCGGATTGTATTCTTCCGGTGGAATCATGTTTCCCTTTATATTTCCGATTTCTCCTACAATCCCCTGCACAAAGTCACACATTGACGGAGCTTCTATTTTTTTCCTTATCACAATTTCCCTGATAATGTCATTTTGCATCTTTGTTGATAATATGTTCTCACTCTTATACCTGCCGGACAGTTTCAATATCCTAAAGTAGATACTGTGAAATGTGCCAAACGTCACCGGATAACTGCCTTTTATCCAATTCTCACCACTCATAATGCTAAAGAATTTTTTCTGCATATGTACTGCTGCCGCTTTTGTAAAAGTCACCACCATTATTTTTTCAGGTGAAACTCCACCTTCAATTAATTTTTTCACTCTGTGAGTTATAACAGTGGTTTTTCCCGAACCCGGTCCCGCAAGAACCATGGCAGGTCCTTCTTTGTGGTTCACTGCCCTCATCTGTGCCTCATTAAATTCCATATATCCCCCTTAAATTTTATCCCTTTCATATTATCACATAATATTTATATTTGTAAACCTATTGTTTAGCTTTTTTGTTTCAATATTTTGGAAGTAAATTGCTTGGTAATTTTCAAAGATACCTTCAAGAAATCACTTTTTACAAACCGTTACACGTACTTTTTGGTGTGTATGACTTGATTGGGTTTTGAATTACACCAACATTTTCATTTTTCTAAGCAATTGCCCGTACTCCAAATAGAAAAAGCCTGATTAGGCGCAAAAATACACCCCAAATTGCTCTTTTCCAATATCTTACACGTACTCCGACTAATGAAAGTTTGATTAGACGAAAAAGTACCCCCAAAAATACATTTTTGGCAAACCATTACACGTACTCCAAGCCACTAGAGTTTAACAAGATGCAAAAGTACCCCCAAGAATATATTTTTTGCAAACCACTACACGTACTCCGACCAGCTAAGGTGCAAACAGGAGAAGAAATACCGCCAAAATTGCTTTTTTCACAAGCTACTACATGTATTCCCACAAAAAAGGGATTACCCCATGCTTGACCAAGAGCCTGAAAAAGCACAAAACCTGCATCGAATAATTCCAATGCAGGTTTTACTAATTACTATAGGGATATTTATTTTTTAGCCTATATTATTCACTTAACATTTCAATACCTTTTTTGATTCTTGAAATTGATTCGTCTTTTCCAAGTACTTCCATAATTTCAAATGCGCCGGCAGGTGTCATCTGTTTACCGGATACTGCTGTTCTAAGTGGCCATAATGCCTGACCATTCTTGCAACCTTTTTCACCAATATATTTAAATACTACATTATGGAGATTATCAACCGAATAATCATCTGTAGCTTCTAGTATTGGCAATAATTCACTAAGCACTTCCAATGAATTTTCTGAATTTGTTTTCATCTTTTTGTGAGTATACATTTCAGTGCTATACTCCGGAAGTTCCTCAAAGAAGTCTATTTTTTCACCAATTTCAGGAAAAGTTTCAATACGTGTTTTTACCATATCCATTATTTTATGAAGGTCTAAATCTTTTTTGATTTTTTCTTTTACATATGGCTCTGCAATTTCATAAAATTTTTCATTATCCATTGCTTTAATATACTCACCATTCATCCATTTTAATTTGTTAATATCAAATACAGATGGACTCTTGTTTACTTTATGGTAATCAAATTTTTCAATCAATTCATCTAATGAGAAAATCTCCTGATTGTCTTCCGGACTCCATCCAAGCAATGCAATATAGTTTACGATTGCTTCGGGCAAAAATCCCTGCTCAACTAAATCTTCGTATGATGAATGTCCTGAACGTTTGCTTAACTTCTTGTGATTCTCATCTGTTATAAGGGGAAGATGAACATATTTTGGTGACTCCCATCCAAATGCTTCATAAAGTCTCTGATACTTTGGTGATGAAGAAATATACTCATTACCTCTTACAACATGTGTAATCTGCTGTAAATGGTCGTCAATAACATTTGCAAAGTTATATGTTGGATATCCGTCCGACTTAATAAGAATCATGTCATCAAGTTCTTTGTTTTCTACTGTTATTTCACCATATAATTCATCAACGAAAGTTGTCGTTCCTTCTGTTGGCATATTCATACGGATTACATATGGCTTTCCTGCATCTAAATTTGCCTGTATTTCCTCTTTTGACAAATGAAGACAGTGTTTGTCATATATTGTTATTTCTTTTCCGTCTTCGCCAACTTCAGTCTTTAAAGACGCGAGACGCTCCTTATCACAGAAACAGTAATATGCATTACCTGTTTCAATTAACTGTTTTGCATACTTTAAATATAATCCTGATGCCTGACGTTCACTCTGGATATAAGGTCCAAAGCCTTTATCCTTATCCGGACCTTCATCGTGAATAAGGCCTGTCTGCTCAAGAGTTCTGTAAATGATATCTACCGCACCTTCTACATAACGTTCTCTATCAGTGTCCTCTATTCTCAATATAAAATCTCCACCTGCATGCTTTGCAATGAGAAATTCATATAAAGCCGTTCTTAAATTTCCAACATGCATTCTTCCTGTTGGACTAGGGGCAAATCTGGTTCTTACTTTTGACATTGTATTTCTCCTTCTATGTTATAACTTCTAAAAAAATTTTCTCTTATGCAAAAAATAAGAAGTTTTTTCTTTTGTCCACACACAAGAAAGTACTTCTTATTTTTCATTAACGATTACTTTAAGTTATTAAAATAATCTACAGCTTTTTCAATTGATGTCTTAAATGATTCATCTGTTGAATTATCAAAAAGGAATATATTCTTTATCCCATCCGGAACTGTAAAGTTCTGCTTACTAATATATTCATCCCAATGTTCAATTTTCCATGTATCTCTGTCTGAGTTACGATGAATCATTCTCTGTTTGCATACTTCCTTATCACACTGAATCCATACTACAACTAATTCAGCACCTTTTTTCTGCAAAAGATCCTGTCTTAAATTTTCCATATAGCCCGGAGTTCTAACTTCTCTTGTAAATGGTGCATTAATAAAAACAGTATCATTATACTCTAAAGCTTCCATTGCCAAGTCCATTATACAATCATATTCAGGATTTCTAATTTCTGCTTCAAAGAAATCTGAACTTCTGTTATATTCCTGATTAGCTACTACAAAAATTTGCTTTGATAATGTTATTAATGTGTCCTTATCAAGATATACACAATTAGGCATTGCCTTTGCTAATTTTCTTGTGACAAATGTTTTTCCACATGCCGGTGGAGATGTTACCAAAATCAATTTTTTCATAATAAAAACCTCACATATATACATAAAAATTATTTCTTACAAATTTAACCCAATTTCTCTATATCATACCACTTTATACTGTTTATAGTCAACAAAAATGTCGCAAATAATCAAATTTATTTTTAACGTTTTTGCAAGGTATTTTCTACCATAGAGTCATAGATAAAAAACTGCTTTCTTTTCTCTAAAAACAGGAATGGCGCCTCAGTTTTACTGAAACGCCATAAAATTGAAAGGGTTTAGATTATTATGTTACCTAAAAATCTAATACACTTATAGTTTAAAATTTAAAAATGTTTTTTGCAATACTACATAAAATTTAGCTTTTTTTTGTTAGTTTTGCATAATTATTTTAGTTTTTTTAAGCATCTATCAGTGAATTTTGTTTACTTTGTACATTTTTATATTTTTTGCATGTTTTACTGTTTTTTTAATTTTTCAAGATTTCAATAAAAATATTTTTATTCATCTTTAACTGTAAAATTTTTCGCCTTCTTCATCCTTTTCTCCTGATAATTTTATGTTACTATCATCAATTTTCACCTTTGGAATTGCAATAGGTGGAAGTCCCGCATTCACCAAAATTATTGATATCAACGCTCTTACATGTGGATATATTTCATCATAAGCTTTCTTATGTATTTCCTTCTTATCCATATTTTCTTCGCAATCTAAAAATGCCGTGGCACTAAATTTAAAATTAAAATCCATTGGTGAATTGTTATCCATCATATCAATTGTGAGAGTTGCCGCACAATGAAGATTGTCATTTGTATACTTCACATTAAATGATGCACGCTGAGCAATGTCAAGCTTCACCTCCCCCTCCAATTTGTTTATGAGATCAATTTCTTCAACCTTAATACCTCTAAATGTCAGTTCTCCCATTTGTTACCTCCTATATACCTTTATTTCTATTTTTTTACTGTAACTTTTTTAATCTTACTCCACTCTCCATAACACTTGTATCCGTCTACTATGCTGTAACCACGTACCTGAACATAATATTTCCTCTTTTTAAGTTTCTTAATTATATATTTGGGAGTATTTTTTTTAACGGTTTTAATTTTTGCTTTCTTAAGTTTTTTCTTACTTAATGCATATCTTATATTGTATCCATTGACTTTTGATAATTTCTTCCAGCTGAGTTTCATCTTTTTGCCTTTAAGATTTTTAGCTGTTTTTATAATTGTTTTGCCAATTCTCATAGATTCCGTGGCAGCAACTATTGTCGGCGTATTAGGATTTTCATCCGCAGGAATGACCTTAACTGTTGTTCCTGTATAATTCTTTCCAAGTCCGGTAAATGTTATTGTTATATTTCCCCTGTCATCAGTTGTTACCGTGTAATCATAATCAACGCCCTTAGTCATATCCCAACTTCCATTATTTACCGTTATAACCAGCTCTTTGTTACTGTTAAATTCCGTTCTTATTGTTACATTTTTAATTTCTTTCTTAACAATTTCAAATTCTTTTACTATTTCGCCTGAATAATTATCAATTCCCTTGATAATTATGCCCGCTTTTCCCGGATAGAAATTATTTTTGTATTCTACAGTATAATCAACCATGGGATTAAGTATTTCACCATTACATTTCAGTCTGATGATTGGTGTAATATCTTTTCCAATAAATTCATATGATGCTTTTACCTGGGAATAGTCAACACTTATGTTATCCCCTGTAATCTGCATTGGCAAAATATCAAACTTTTCTGTTCTTGTCCCAAAGTAAATACCTTTTCCTTCTATGACAATTTCACCCTGACCCACGTTAACATTATTTTTGTATTCAAAGGTATAATCAACATCATTTGTCAGTTGTTCTCCATTATTGTCTAATACATAAAATTCCTTCTTTATAGGATTTCCGTTATATATGCATGCTGTTTCGACAATTGCTACATCGCATCCGTTAATATCTAACATCCTGCTACTAACTTTATCTGCATAATTTCCAATTCCCTTTGCAACGTAGTTAACTTCATATTTATCCTTTGAATCTGAAACTTTACATTCCTTATTTTCAACAAGAGATATTCCTTTTACTGCAACAGGTAATTCATAGTTAAATGAAGTTGTTATCCACTCATTCTTCTGCGCCATAACTGTCGGTTTAGGTTGCACTGCTATCACGCTAAATGTCATTGCCGCACTTAATACGACAGACAAAATTCTTTTTGTAATTTTCATTACATTCCTCCATATTTTTATAGTTCAGGCAATTTGTTCAAAATTCTTTCCAAAAGCCATTTGTCTGCTTACAATTCTAACACATTTCCATTTTTATAACTACATTTTTGAAAATGAAAGTGTTTTTATATACGACATAAATATATCTATGTTCAAAACCTCTGTTATTCCCCCATTTTACATACTTTTATCGTGATATTTTCTAAAATATCCGTAAAAAAAGAGTCCACCATACCGTGGACTCTCTTTTACCAAAAAACGTTTTTCACTACTTATGTAATGATTTTTCATATTCTACAATTATATTTTTTGCTGAATCAATATCTATCTTCGCTGTGTTTATGCACAAATCATATCCTCTTGAATCACCCCACTTATTTTCGCAGTAGAAATTGTGATATGTCTTTCGCATCTTATCAATCTTTCGCATCTTTGTTTCAGCCTGTTTTCTTTCTAAGCCTTCCCTTTCCATAACACGGGCAACCTTGCTTTCCTTATCTCCGGTTATGAAAACCCTTATTAAATTAGGATTATATGCAAGTATTTCATCTGCACATCTTCCAAGCACAACGAATGACTCATTATTATCGGCTTTTTCCTTCAAAAACTCAAACTGCTTTAAAGCTATCTCCTGTTCAAGGGGAACTGTCCCTCCGGCAATAGGCAAAGGCATAAATCCAATATTAATAGGTTTCTCATCATATCTTTCTATTACCTTTTCACTGTAACCTTCTTTTTTTGCAATTTCATACAAAAGTTCCTTGCTATACAATGGAATATTATAGTGTTCCGCAACCTTTTGTGCTACAAGGTGTCCACCGCTTCCGAACTCTCTTCCTATAGAAATAATAATCTGTGTCATAATGATACCCTCCTATTCATTTTATTCTGAATATTTAGTATTTATCCGTGGTAATACCCTTTATTCTTGTAATGAATTATACCATATTTTAAAGAAAAACATAAGTAAAAGTGCCATGATAATAAAGATTTTCTAAAATTTATTACCACGACACTTTTTATAATATTAGTTAAGGAATTTGTAGCTTCCTTTTACTATTAATTTGTCAAACAAAATGTACATTGCCGGTAATATACATATTACGCAGAACATACTTACAATGGCTCCTCTTGCCATTAACAGACAAAGAGAACTAATCATATCAATACTCGAATATACACCTACACCAAATGTTGCACCGAAGAATGTACATGCACTTACAATTACTGATTTCATTGTAGCCGTAAGAGCATCCTTTGCTGCAAGTTTCTTTTCTTTTCCGCTGGCACGCTCTCTTCTGTAACGGTTTGTCATTAATATTGCGTAATCAACAGTAGCACCAAGCTGGATTGTTCCAATTACAATTGATGCAATAAACGGTAACACCGCTCCTGTATAATATGGAATACCCATGTTAATAAAGATAGCAAATTCAATTACTGCAACTAATATTACAGGAAGTGAAATTGATTTAAATACAAGGGCAACAATTATGAAAATAAGGAATATCGAAACAAAACTTACTGTAGCAAAGTCCTTATTTGTAATCTTAATCAAATCCCTCGTACATGCTGCTTCACCAACAAGCATTCCGTTGCTATCGTATTTTTTAATTATTTTTTCTACTTCATTACATTGCTCATTAGCTTCATCTGATCCGGTTTTGTATTCCGACATAAACAACAGCATTTCATTTTTGTCACTCTTTAATTCTTTAGTTACAGCTTCAGGAAGATATGAATCCGGTATGCTGCCGTCTAAAACACTTTCCAGACCAAGTGCCATCTGAACACCTTTAGTATCTTTTACTTCATTAAGCAAACTTTTAACATCCTTAGCAGGTATGCCTGTATCCAACAATATAATATTTGCTGAACCTAACTGGTAATCCTTTGAAATTTTATTCTGTGCCTTAACACTCTCTAAAGTATCCGGCAGACTCAATGATAAGTCATAGTATACCTTTGCATTGCTCTGTCCATAAATTGCCGGAACAAGCAATACTAAGAATAATACGAAAAATGCAATATAGTGTTTTGTTATAAATGCCGGTATTTTTTTGAAATCCGGTAAAATCTGTCTGTGTTTTGTCTTTCTTATAGCCTTATCAAATACAAGGATAAATGAAGGAAGTACCGTTACACATGCAATAACACCAAGTATAACACCCTTAGCCATAACGATACCAAGGTCAAGTCCCAATGTAAAGCTCATAAAGCACAATGCAATAAATCCGGCAACTGTTGTTATAGAGCTTCCCACAACTGATGAAATTGTTGCCTGTATGGCACGTGCCATAGCCTTTTTGTTATCACCACTATTCAATTCCAACTGTTCTTCATAGCTGTGCCACAGGAATATTGAGTAATCCATTGTAACACCTAACTGCAATACTGCCGCCAATGCTTTAGTAATGTAGGATATTTCCCCTAAAACTATATTACTTCCCAAGTTGTAGACTATCGCCATACCAATACTTAACAGGAAGAATACCGGTATTAAGAATGAATCCATTAACAGTGACAATATAATTATCGAAAGTATTACAGCTATAAATACATATATCGGAGTTTCATGCTCAGACAAATCCTTCGTATCCGTAACAATAGCTGAAATACCACTAATCATACATTGATTCCGGGTAACTTTACGTACCTCTTTAATCGCCTTCATTGTTCCGTCACCAGAACTTGTATCATCAAAAATAACAAGCATTATTGTTGATGTGCCTTTATTAAATGCATCGTACATATCCGATGGAATCATTGACTTTGGCATCCCCATATCTGCAAAACTGTCATACCACAAAACCTTGCTGACATGATCAACCTTTTCCATCTTGCCTTTCAGTTTTGAAACATCCGCGTCGGACATTTTATCTACCATAACAATACCAAAGGCTCCTGAGTTAAACTGATCCATCAATATATCCTGCCCCTTCATTGTATCAATTCCATCCGGAAGATAATACAGAAGGTCATAATTTACTCTTGTACTAAAATAACCAATAGCTGCCGGTATCAGTAAAAGTATTCCGATAATTAATATGGCATGTCTGGCTTTTACAATAGCTTCTGAAAACTTTTTCATATTAATCAGCTCCTTTACTTATCTGCCTTGATTTCTGCTGTTTTGAATATAAACTTAACACTTCCATCCATGCCTTCATTTATACCACTGAATGATTTATAATCTTTTCCGGCATTAAGAGTATCTTCAATTTTGTTTATAGCGTCTTTTGCGTCTTTTCCAAATATATCTGTAATTTTGCTTATTCCATCTTTGTTAAGCTTTATAGCACCATCTTTAAGTGTTTTTGTTCCATCAGCTAATGTAATAATTCCATCTCCCAATGTCTTTGAACCACTTGCAAGTGTTGATGCACCATTACTAATCTGACCTGAACCGTCTTTAACTGTTTTAATTCCGTCAAGTAATTTAGGGCTTGCATCACCTAATTTTGACTTCATCTGTTTAGTTCCGTCTGTCAGAGATTTCATTCCATTGTTTAACGTATCTGCTCCTGTTTTTAATTTTCCGGTTCCGTCAGCCAAAGTTTTTGTTCCTGCCGTAAGTTTTGTTGTTCCTGCTGTAAGTTCTCCCATCTTGCTGTTTAGTGTTGAAATTCCCGTATAGAGCGTTCCAATTCCATTTGCAAGTGTTGTAGAACCTTCCTCTAAAGTATCCATTCCTTCTGTTAAAGCTTTAATATCAGAAACACTGTTTTTGATTTGTGTTTCAAACTTTGACTTAACACTCTCTAAAGTTCTTACACTGTAATATGCTTCAACTAATTTATAATAAACTGCTGTATTTAATCCCTTTGCTACTAATACAGTATTTAATTCCGTGCCGGCAGCTACTGCTGAATTAATTCCCTCAACAGTTGTATTTAATGCCTTTTCACTTGAAATCAATCCGCCTGTAGCCGTATTTAATGTATCTATTATATTATCAATCTGACTCTGAATTGAATCCGGTGTTGACTGAAGCTGTGATACAACTTTCTTAACTCCTGCATTTGCATTCTTTGTTCCTACTGCCAATGCTTCTGCTCCGCTCTTAAGACCCCTCTTCGTCTTTCCGTCTTTGTCTTTTGAATCCTCAAAGGCTGCCTTTGCTGATGATACTCCTGAAGCAATCTGCTTTGCTCCACTGTTAAGCTGTTTTGCTGAGCTGTCCATCTGCTTTGCTCCACTGTCTAACTGTGAACTTGCACTCTTAACATCTTTTGTTCCGTTATATAATTTTACGGCTCCGTCATTTGCACTATTCACACCACTCATTAATGATTTATCAAATAACTTGTAACTGTCATATAAAGTTTTTGATCCCGTAAATAACTGTAGTGTATATTTTTCTAAATCTTTTGTTCCGTTTACAATTTTAACTGAACCATCTTTTAATTTAACGGCTCCATCATTTAAATCTGAAGTTCCGTTAACTAACTTGTCAGTTCCGCTCTGTAACTCATCCATCTTACTGTCAATGTCTGAGAAATCAAATGTATCATCAAGATCCATATCTCCAATTCCTGAGGTAGCTGCTGTAAGTGTCATGTCCATTTCGAAATTCTTTACATCAGCTGTCAATGTAAATCCTTCCGGAATTTCAATGTCTGATATGTAATCTTTTGCCTTATCAACAGTATCAAGTAAATGATCCTTAAGTCCCGGTGCTCCATAACCTACAACTATTTTTGAATCATCATAGTCAATAACTTTACCATTATCAATTGTAATGTTAGAGAAAACATCTTTGTCAAGAATCATTCCCGTAAGAGCAATAAAAGGAATAAATTCTCTCTCACTGTCTTTTGACTTATTATTATATGAATAAACTATTTTAACTTTTCCTGATTTTCCCTTTAAGTCATCCGGGGAAATTTCTTTGTCATCTAAGTAATATTTAACATCAATTCCTATAGGTGCTTCTTTTGTTGTAGTACCCTGATATTTAATTGTCTTTCCTTTATTTTCCCATACTAATTTGTCACTGTCCCGTGCAAATCCTTCATCTCCGCTAAGATTAACAATATCTTTTAAATCTGAAACATCACTAATGTTTTCTTTTCCTTTTACTTTAAGTACATCACTGACGGTTGTCTTTGTAACCTTTCCACTAGGATCCATTTCAACATATACTGTTTCATCTTTATCAACGTCCTTTGCACTTCCCACCTTGCTTGTGAGCAATGCTTCCATATTTGTTGTTTCTTTTGTTGCACTGCTTTTCTGTGCTTTGTTGCTTGTTTCTTTTGTTGTTCCACATCCTGCCATACACCACGCTGACATGGATAAAACTAACATTAAACTTATTCCTTTTCGAATATACTTTTTCATGACAGATTTCACTCCTTTATTTTTTTCTACAATACAGTATACAATCAGAATAATAAAAAGCATTATACATTTTTATACTAGAGTTGTTTTTATTTACACTTGTATGATTTTGTATAAGCATTTTAACTTCTGTATAATAATCAGCACATTTATTCTAACTGTATTTTTTTCAAACATTTTGAAAAAAGTTTCTACTTTCTAGCTTTCTTTTGCCTGATTTTCTTTTTTTCGGTACAAATACATTTCGTGTCCGAACTCTTCTGTATGAAGTGTTAAATCCTGCAATAATGCTGCAACCTCATCTTCCTTTTCTTTCATACCTTTAATTGCCCAATCAACCATTACCCCCGTCAGACCATATGCGAAGAATCTTGCATATACGTCCTGTTCCTTTTCACTTAAATAACTGTACAGACCTAAATCCGTAATTGCTTTTTTAAATAACTCTGCAAAAATCTTGTTGCAATATTCTGCAAAGAAATTATTCGAAGACTTAATCGTATTGATAAAGAAAGCCTTCTGCTGCTTCATATATTTAAACAGCTCCACAAGTTTTTCTCCCCAGTTTTCAAATGTCAGATCAGCTGTCAGGGGAATAAATAAATCCTGAGTATATATCCAGCTTAACAACTCGTACTTGTCATTGAAATGATAATAAAACGTTTGTCTGTTAACACCACAATGATCTGTAATGTCGGCAACCGTTATCTTATCCAGATTCTTAGTAGCACCTAATTCTTTAAGACTCTGTGCCAATGCCTTTTTTGTTATATTAGAATTTGCCATAACAACCTCCATACTAATGTCGTTTTTGCTAACATTAGTTCTGTTTTTATACATTTGTATGTTTATTGTATAGTTGTACTATATCACTACTTATGAAAAAAAACAATACATCTATTTCAAAAAAACTATGAAGCCGAAACCGCATAGGCTTTGACTCCATAGTTTTATTTTGTACGTTATATTATATTTTTAATTTACCTGCTAAGCAGTATTCTGTCATTGTCAAACTGCTTTTGTTTCTTTGCTGAATACATTTTGATTAAGTCATCCATCGTCATTTCATCACGTTTCCTGCCGGACAGGTCAAGCATAATCTCACCGCCATCAAGCATTATGGTTCTTGTTCCTGTAGTCAGCGACTGATTAAGATTATGTGTAATCATCATTGTTGTAATGTTGTTCTCATCAACAATCTGCTTCGTGATTTCCATTACTCTTTCTGCTGTTGCCGGGTCAAGAGCTGCCGTATGCTCATCTAACAGCAACAGCTTTGGAATCGACAAGGTACACATAAGAAGTGTAACAACCTGTCTCTGTCCTCCGGACAAAAGACCTATTTTAGTTTTCATTCTGTCTTCTATTCCCATATTATATCTGGCAAGGTTTTCTCTGAAAAACTTAACTGATTTCTTTGTTATTGCCCTTGAGAATGGTGTGGAATGTTTTGACGCCCTTGTATATGCCAAGGCGAGATTTTCCTCTATTGTCATATTAGGTGCAGTTCCTTTCATTGGGTCCTGAAATACACGACCAATCATTTTTGCCCTGGCATGCTCAGTTTTGTAAGTTATTTCTTCATTATCCAATATAATATGTCCGCCATCAACCATAAATGACCCACATATTGCATTAAAAAGTGTAGATTTTCCCGCACCGTTAGAACCAACTATTGTAATAAACTCCCCATCTTTCAAATTAAGAGACATATCTTTAATAGCTACATGTTCGTTTACAGTACCTTTTTCAAAAGTCTTTGAAATATTCTTAATTTCTAACATTATACCGCCGCCTTTCTTCTCTTCTTCTCTGCAATTTTTTGTTTAAATGCAGGGATTGTAAGTGTTATGGCAACAATTAATGCACATGTCAATTTCATTAAATTTGAACTCATGTCACCAAAAAGACTCTTTCTTATTACAAATGCTACAATTAATTTATATAACACTGAACCTACAACTGCTGAAATAAGTCCAAAGGTTGCATTTCTTTTTCCAAAAATTGCCTCACCAATAATTACTGCTGCAAGTCCGTAAATCAATGTGCCGTTTGATGTATTAATATCTGAATAACCAATGCTTTGGGATGCCAATGCCCCTGATAGCCCTATAAGTGCATTAGACAACATAAGACCTATTGTTTTTGTTCTGTCAACATTTATGGAGGATGCTCTCACCATATCAGGATTATCTCCAGTGGCTCTTATGCACAATCCTAAATGAGTTTTGAAAAACCATATAACAATAGAAACTACAATAACTATAATAACAAGGCTCACCACTGCTTTTACCATGCTGGTTTCAAACTGCCCTCTAATTCCAATAAGTTCCTTAACTTTCTCAAATATAGTTACTTTGTTATAACTTAAATTAGTTGTTGCTCCTTTTTTCGTAAATGAATAAAATACAAGGTTAATGGAATACAATCCACTCATAGTTATTATTCCGGCTAAAACAGGATGTACTTTTAATTTTGTCTGTAAAACTCCTGTAATAAATCCTGCTGCAAGTCCTGCTGCTGTTCCTGCAAACATTGCCAAAACAGGATGTCCGTTAAGGGCTACCAGAACCGAAACAACTGCCCCAAATCCAAAACTTCCTTCTGTTGTCAAATCCGGTATGTCTAATATTCTAAGAGATATGTATATTCCCATTGCAAGCAATCCATATATCAGGCAATCAGGTAAATTTGATAAATAATACTGTAATTCGATCATTCTGCCTCCTAATGTTTTAAACGCTTTTCATCTAAAACATATTCTAAAACCTGTCACGACTTTAATTTTTTATATGTCTTCTGACTTAATCTTTTGTTACTACTTTAATTCATTTAATTTATATTCTGTCTTAATCTGATCCTTTGTAAGTCCAAGTGCTTCCATTGTTGTTGCATTGTATGAACAATAATCAATACCTACAACTTCTGCCGATATTTCTTCAATTTTCTTTCCATCTTTTAAATATTTAAGAGCTATATCAACTGTTTTTTCTCCGATTCCCTTGTCGTCAATTGCAAGTGTTGCAAAACATCCTGATGCAACTGTTGTTGCTGAAGCACAATATGTTGGAATCTTCTTTTCTTTACAAATATCTGCCAATGTTGAAACTCCATCCTGAATAATTGAATCATTAGGAACAAATATTGCATCTACTCCTTCACTTATTAATGCATTTGTTGTTGATTCAATATCGCTTGATACAGGTGCTGTTTTTTCTACATATTTCACATTAATGCTGTCGAGATATTCTTTAACCTGTTTAATTGTGTTTGTTGCATTATCTTCATTACCACTGTAAATTAAACCATACTTCTTTGCCGGTGTTGTTGCCTGTGCAAAATCAATAATGTTTGATACAGGTATTGCATTTGATGTTCCTGTTGCATTCTTGTCAGGCTTTTTCATATCTGTTAACACTTTTGCTGCTGTAGGTGCTGATACTGCACAGAAGAATACAGGAGTATCTGATTCAGCATTGACGAAGGCCTGTGTTGGCGGTGTTGCTATTGTAAATACTGCCTTATATGTTCCGTCTGTCATTTTGCTTACAATTGTTGAAAGTGCTGTTGTGTCTCCTGAAGCGCACTGATAATCTATCTGATCATCTTTGTATCCTGCTTCTTTTAACTTGCTTACAATTCCTTCTTTCATATCCATAAAAGCACCATTTTCTAACAATGCCACGATACCAATCTTTCCATCTGTACCGCTGTCTTTTTTGTCCCCAGTCTTGTTTTCACTGCTTCCACAAGCCGTAAAAACTGTTGCTACCATTACTACTGCTAAAATTAAACTTAAAAACTTTTTCATCTTTTCCTTCTCCTTTTCTTAATTAATTTGATGAAAGTAAGATGTCCATTTTCCTCGTTGCAAAATAAAAAGTCCCTGATAGTAGGAAATCTACTATCAAGGACGGATATTCTTATAATTATTCATATTCCGCGGTGCCACCTTGATTCACATAATAAAATGTGCTCTCAACGAGTACTAACATACTCTGTGCAACTAACGTATGCCTTCACGTCATAGAATACTAACATATTGCTTTGTTCTATGCCCTCTGCGGTCCATTTATGTGAGCTGCGTTCTGCAGGATCTCAGCTACCCCTGCTCTCTGTAAGTGCACGATCCACTTTTACTTCCGCATCAACGGTTTCAATGGTCATCTTCAATTGTGGTTAGAATTCTAACGCACATTTTTTTCATTGTCAAGTTTTTGCTTATAATTTCATAATTTTTGTTATAGTTCAATTTTTCTCTGCTTCCATATTTATAAATTCCTGCTTTGTTACATCAAATAATCCCATATCGGTTATCTTGACCTCAGGTATTACCGGCAATGCCATAAAACACAGGGTCATGGTAGGCTCAACTTCGTGACTTACTCCAAGTTCATTGTACGCCTTATCATGAATTTTAATTAATTTGTCCTTAACCCATTCTCCACTCCGGTCACTCATTAGCCCTGCTATTGGCAGTGGCATGCTCTCAAGAACTTCGCCATTATTTACGACTACAACTCCACCTTCCTGCTCTATGATTTTTGAAACTGCAAAAGCCATATCTTCATTTGTAGTTCCCACCACTATTATATTATGGGAATCATGGGCTACAGTTATGGCAATGGCACCTGCTTTAATGCCGTAACCGGCAATGAGTGCCGTAGCAACATTTCCTGTCATCTGATGTCTCTCAATTACGGCAATTTTTGCAACATCTATTTCTTTGTTAAATCTGAAATCACCATCATCAGTTCTGTCCACAGCCGTGACTTCTTTTTTTGTAACTACACTACCCGGAATAATCCGGATGACATTTGCTTTTTCAGTTTTTAAATTAAGTTTTAATTTTTCTGTAGAAAAATCCTTAACCCTCACACTTCCTGCAACTTTTTGTGTATCAATATGTTTTACTTCCGGTAAGTATGTGCCATTTTCTGCCACTATTTTTCCTTCGATAAATACCTTTTCGATTTTGAAATTTTCTAAATCATTTACAAGCAAGATATCGGCTTTTTTGTTCGGTGCAATTGCTCCCCTGTCACGCATTTCAAAACACTCTGCCGCATTGAGAGTTGCCATTTGAACTGCTGTAATAGGATCTATTCCATTAGCCACACAGATACGCAATTTTTCATCTATGTCTCCTTTTTCAAAAATGGTTACAGGTTGTAAGTCATCTGCGCATAAAACACATCTTCTTGCATTCTGTTCTGTAACACCTTTTAACAGCATAGGAAGTTCCCTGCAGGCTGAACCATATCTTAACATAACATACATCCCATTTCTCAGTCTTTCCTGAAGTTCTTCAACAGAACCACTTTCATGATCTGTATGTATCCCTGCCGTAATATATGCTGACAGTTCATCTCCTGTAAGTCCCGGCGAATGACCGTCAATTAATTTTCCGGCTTTATGACACAATTCAATTTTATCTAATACATCAGAATCTGTATTTACAACCCCTACCGTATTCATAAATTCACCAAGTCCAAAAACTTTTTCATCTTTAATTACTGACTTCATTGCTTCTGCATCAACTATTGCCCCGGAGTGTTCCCACGGAGTACATGGTACGCAGGATGGAAGCATATATTTTATATTTAGTACCGCATTTTCTGCTGCATTTATCATATAATCCAGTCCATCTATTCCACAGACATTTACTATTTCATGGGGATCTGCAATTATGGTAGTTGTACCGTGCGGTACCACAAGACGGCTAAACTCCTCAGGTGATACAAAAGACGACTCTATATGAATGTGACTGTTAATAAATCCCGGAAGAGCATAATTTCCCTTAGCATCTATCTCTTCTTTTCCCTCGTAGCTGCCAATTGCTGCAATTTTTCCATCACTTATTGCAATATCCCCATTAATTATTTCATGAGAATACACATTGACAATTTTGCAGTTTTTTATAACGGTATCTGCCGGTATTCTTTTAGCTGCCACATCAATTCTTTTTTTCAATCTGTCTTTTGCCATACACTCGCCTCCTAATTATTAAGAATAAATTTGTCGATTACCTGCACTATTCCGTCATCATTATTTGACGCAGTAATGTAGTCTGCCGCCTCTTTTACCTCTTTTGCTGCATTTTCCATTGCCACTCCAACTCCCGCATATTTTATCATTGACAAATCATTTAATCCGTCACCACAGGCAATAGTACTCTCCCTTGCTATTCCAAGTAATCCTATTAACTTTTCTATTGAAGCTGCCTTGTCAATTCCCTTTGGCATTATTTCAATAAAGAAATCGCAGGAACGGTATATACTTAACTTGTCTCCAAACCTTTTAATTAAATCTTGTTCGTAAAATTCTGATTCTTCCGGCTTTGCTGTACAAAGACATTTATTAGGGTTAAAATCCAGATATTTTTCTACATCCGTCATATAAGCGGGAATTTTATTTATAACTATTGCTTCTCTGAAAATATATTCATCCATTCTTGTGGCTACTAAAGCCTGCTTCAAATCATAGCTTATCAACCCAAGATTATGAACCCTGGCATATCTTATTAACTCCGGCACATACTTTCTGTCCATTACGTTTTCAAACACTGTTTTGTTTGTGCTACAGTCAATTACTTTTCCACCATTAAAGGCAAGAATATATCCACCGTATTTTTCGAGTTCCAGTTCTTTTGCAACCGGAACTATTCCCGGCGTAGGTCTACCTGACGCAAGGGCAATAATGTGTCCCTGCTCTTGTATTTCAATTAATTTTTCTTTTGTCTTTTTTGTTATTTTCTTCTCATCATTTGTTAATGTTCCGTCTAAATCTAAAAAAATAATTTTTCTTTTATCCATTCGTCCTCTATATCATTAATCCTCATAAACTATTTTATCTACTCTCTCAATTCGCTTTTCAAGTTTTTCAGCGAATTTGTGAATTGGTAAAAACACTCCCAATTCATCATACTTTGTGCCTTTATCCTCTAATGAATCCTGACCATAAAACACAAATGATCTTGGCAATTCCTTTTGAAGTTTTAGCAAAATATCCCATACTGCCGCATATGCCTCAGCTTCTGTTTCCCCCTTCAATACACTGTCCGGCAACTCATATACAAGAAGTATTCCTATATGCTCTCCCATTTTACATTCCACTACATCCATAGTTTTTTCATCAAAGGAATGTCTTTTTCTATATCCATAGGCTAAATACATTTTTCGTTTTGGCTTTTTTTCAAACACCTTCTTAAATCTGAGATAGTCTTTCTCTGCAACCTTTATATCGCTTTTTAAAATTCTCCCCTCTTCATCCGTCAGTAAAACAGGATTATCATTCCCATCTTCATTAAATCTAAAAGGTGCCAGAAATGAGTTTCTCAACAAATCAAACATACTATTTTGACATATCGCCATTAATAATTCCGTTATATCTCTGTTTTTATAAGCTGAAAACAATGCTCTTGCAAATTTTTCCGGTGGAAGATATCCTTCCAAAATATCAGGATCAATATTTAATTCACTATAAAATGTTTCTGTTAACCTTCTGCACGCCTCAGGATTTTGCAAAATCTTCTCAAATAAAATATCTGCCTTTTCTTCTCTCTTAAAAATTGTTGCCATCGTTTCCACTTCCCTTCAAGTCACATTTATATACAAATATTATACTAAAAATTAACTATATTCAAGGTATGTTTTTTGTAATAAAAAGCACTACTGACCAAACTTCATAATGTTTAATCAATAGTGCCGTTTTGCATACTATAATATATTATATTATATTTCCAAATCTTTCATGCTGTTTAATCCGATTGCCAGTGTAGATGTATTATGCAACAGGGCTGAAGTTGTTGGTGGAAGAATTCCTGCCACTCCTAATATTATAAGAGCAGAATTTATTCCAACTATTTCACGATAATTTCTGTGAATTTTCTTCATAAGCTTTTTGCTTATTTTTATCAACGTTACAATCTGCTCCAGATCCTCGCCATCCACTGTTATGTCTGCGATTTCTCTGGCTACCTGTGCTCCATTGCTTATGGCAATTCCTACATCTGCTTTTGATAATGCCGGAGAATCATTTATTCCATCACCAACCATAATGACGCATCTTCCGGCATCAACTTCCTTTTCAACAAATTTCGCCTTGTCTTCCGGTAAAACTTCTGAATAATACTCGTCAACGCCTACCTTTTTGGCTATAGCTTTAGCCGTTCTTTCACTGTCGCCGGTCATCATTACTACTTTACTGATGCCCAGTTTTTTTAGTTTTTTAATTGTCTTAACAGCCTCTCTACGTAAAGGATCCTCTATCAAAATAACTGCTGATAATTTGTTTTCAATTGCAAGATATAAATGAGAATATTCCGTTGGAAGATTTTTAAACTCTTCCATTTTTTCTTCAGGTATTTCACATTTTTCATCTTCCATTACAAAATGATAACTTCCTATTACAGCACGTTTATCATTAATTGTTGTAGCTATTCCATGGGCAACAATGTACTCTACCTTGCTATGTAGCTCTTCATGAACAAGATTTTTCTTAACTGCTGCATTGACAACTGCATTGGCAATTGAATGAGGAAAATGTTCCTCCAGGCATGCTGCGATTCTTAGCAATTCATCCTTGCTTCTGTCGTCAAAAGGTACAACATCCACAACTGTCGGTCCTGCCTTTGTCAAAGTTCCTGTTTTATCAAATACAATTGTACCTGCCATAGCAACCTTTTCAAGGAATTTTCCACCCTTTACCGTAATGTTGTAGTCATTTGCCTGTCTTATTGCTGCAAGCACTGATATTGGCATTGCCAGTTTCAAAGCACAGGAATAATCTACCATTAATATGGAAATTGCCTTTGTGGCATTACGTGTCAACAAATATGTAAGGATTGTTCCACCTAAAGAATAAGGTACCAGTTTATCTGCCAGATGCTCTGCTTTACCCTCCAATGAGGATTTCAGTTTTTCTGATTCTTCTATCATTGTTACTATTTTGTCAAATTTGCCTGAGCCTCCGGTTTCCTTTACCAGTATGCTGATTTCTCCTTCTTCAACAACAGTTCCTGCATACACATAACTTCCAACCGTCTTTCTGACTGGGATTGACTCACCTGTCATGGAGGCCTGATTAATCATTGCTTCGCCGTCCACAACTTCTCCATCAAATGGTACAACCTCACTCATTCTTGCAACAACTATGTCACCGGTTTTAATTTCATTGTATGGAACCTTTATTTCTGTATCGCCATTCTTAAGCCATACACTTCCCACGTTCAGAGACATACTTCTAGCAAGATCATCGACTGATTTTTTGTGAGTCCATTCCTCTAAAAGCTCGCCAATTCCAAGTAAAAACATAATTGATCCGGCAGTATTAATGTCTCTTCTTAACATAGAAACACCAATTGCCGTAGCATCAAGAACCGGAACTTCCAGTTTTCCCTTTGCCAATGTTTTTAAACCTTTTAATAAATATTTAAATGCTCTGTAAGCTGTCATCACTATTTTAACGGGATATGGTAATAAAACCCTGCTACCATATCTGACAGCAACCATAGTTATAAGTTTTTCCTTATAATGTTCGTTTAATTCTCTTCCTGAATTTTCAAGATAACTTTCAGGAACTTCTGTCTTATCATAAGAAAATGCCCTTAACAAATCTATTATGACTTTTCTGTCACAATTATAGCTTATAGCTACATCATTCGTTCTGTTATAGACCGTGGAAGATTCTACACTATCATTTGTCATAAGATAATATTGTAAAATGTCCGCCTGTCTATATGTCATTTCACCTGACAGAAAATGTACACGAACCCTTCCCTTTATCTCATGTTTAATAACAAATTTCATTATTCTTCAACACTTTCATCTTCACTGTCGTCTTCAAAAACTTCTTCTGCAGATTTTCTGTCATCGTTAATCTGCTTTGCTTCTGCATAAATGTCCTCAGCATTTTCCTGAACTATAGTAACAGTATCCATCACGCTTTCCTTAGCTCTTAAAACTGCTGCTGTACAGTTAGCGTACAATTTTTTTGCATCTTTACTTGAAAGAATTTTTACTCCTGCTGTTCCAAATAAAGTTCCTGCTGCAAACATTCCGATTTTCTTTAATGCCTTCATAATAAATCCTCCTAAAATTAAAAATGGTTAGTTGCTTTTCACTTTTGTTACTTGCAACTAACCAAATAATAACGCTTTATTCATTTTTTTTCAATACAAAATATTGAATTTTTCGCTCCATTTTTACCCTAATGCTACATCCAATACCATCATTAAAGCAAACCCCATTGCAAACCCTATTGTTCCAATATTTGTATGCTCCCCTGATTGGGACTCGGGAATTAATTCTTCCACTACCACATACATCATTGCACCTGCTGCAAATGCAAGTATATAGGGTAGTACAACAACTATTTTTGCCGTAAGCAATACGGTTATAAATGCACCTATTGGTTCAACTATTCCTGATAAAAAGCCACAGCCGAAAGCTTTTGACTTACTCATACCTTCACTTTTCAAGGGCATGGAAATAATTGCTCCCTCCGGAAAGTTTTGTATTGCAATACCTATGGACAATGCCAAAGCTGCCGCAACACTTATTCCTGTTTTTCCTGCCACTGCTCCTGCATAAGCCACACCTACTGCCATTCCCTCAGGTATATTGTGAATTGTCACTGCAAACATCATCATTGTTGTCTTTGAAAATTTGCTTTTTACCCCCTCAGGCTTGTAGCTGTCTAAATGCAAATGAGGAACAATGCTGTCTATTATCAGTAAAAACAGTATTCCAAGCAAAAAACCTGTAGCCGCCGGTATCCACGCAATTATATTCTGCTCCTTTGCCATATCAATTGCAGGCATAAGCAAAGACCATATACTTGCTGCCACCATTACACCTGATGCAAAGCCAAGCAATGACTTCTCGACTTTTATATTCATAGTATTTCTCATAAAAAATACCATTGCTGATCCTAATGTTGTTCCTAACAAAGGTATAATCAAAACAATTAATTCATTCATATAACATCTCCCTTCCCTGTGTAGTTTACAAATTATGTCAACCATATTCTATATTACAGTAAAAGCTCCGTGAATTCAACCATTCCGGAGCCTTTGTACATTTATTATTCTAAATCTGATTAAACTGCGCCATATAGAGATTATAATATATTCCCTTTTTATCCAGCAGTTGCTTATGATTTCCTTCTTCCACAATCTTTCCATCATCCACAACAAAAATTCTGTCAGCCTTTTTTATTGTGGACAATCGATGGGCAATAACAAAGGAAGTTCTTCCCTTTAATATTTCTTCTATTCCCTTTTGGACAAGTAACTCTGTTTTCGTGTCAATGCATGATGTTGCTTCATCAAGAATAAGTATCTTAGGTTTTGACACCATTGTTCTTGCCAGCGCAATTAACTGTTTCTGGCCAATTGACAGACCTCCACCTCTTTCGGAAAGTTTTGTGTCATACCCATTTTTCATTTTCATAATAAAATTATGGGCATTTACGGATTTTGCTGCTTCTATTATTTCCTCATCTGTAGCATCTAATTTTCCGTAACGAATGTTGTCTTTGACAGTTCCTGAGAATATAAAATTTTCCTGGGTCATAATTCCCATCTGCTGTCTTAAACTTTCAACAGTAACGTCCTTAACATTATAACCGTCTAAAAGCACTTCACCTTCATTGGCATCATAAAATCTGCTAATAAGATTTACAATAGTTGATTTTCCTGCCCCTGTAGGTCCTACAAGAGCTATTGTTTCTCCCGGATTTATGTTGAAACTTACATTATCCAGCACCTTTTCTTTGTCATAAGCAAAGGTTACATTATCAAAAGTAACCCTTCCCTGAATCTCTGGAAGTTCTCCTGCACCTTCCTCATCTGCTATTTCCGGCTCTGTATCAAGCACCTCAAAAATACGCTCTGCCCCTGCAATGTTAGTTACTATCTGATTGTAAAAATTGCTCAGGTTATTAATCGGCTGCCAGAACATGTTTATATATGTTCCAAAGGCTATAAATGTACCTACGGAAATATGCTCTGCTTTTAGGATTACAATTCCCACAAAATAAAGGGAAATACATCCCAGTCCCCATGAGAAATCAATTACCGAACCGAAGCTGTCGCTCATCCTTACTGCACTTCTAAATGACTGCTTATGTTCATTTATTAAGTGATCAAAAGTTTCTTCCGTTTCATCTTCTGCAGTAAAGCTGTGAATTATTCTCATTCCTGACATATCCTCATGCAAAAACGCATTAAGGTTAGATGATTTCTTTCTAAATAACTGCCACCTTGGATGGGCTTTGATTTGAATATATGAAATTGCCACTGCCATAACTGGTGTGCTGATAAGTGCTGCTACTGCAAGTTTGGGATTTTTTGCAAACATAATTGCAACAACCGCCACAACAGTAATAAAATCAGGTATTAATGTTGTTACGCAGTTTGACAGTACATCCTTTAGTGAATTAATATCCCCAATAATTCTTGACAGAATTTTTCCTGTTGGTCTGCTGTCAAAGAATTTAAAGCCCAGTTTTTGTATGTGAGTGTACAATTCCTGCCTTATTGTCAGTAAAATACTGTTACACATTTTTGCCATGATGTACATACGTAATTTTATTGCCAGCGTCACAAGAAGATTTAACACCAGCGCTATAATCAGTAATTTGCAAAGACCTCCATAGTTACCTTTTCCTATGTAATTATCAATGGCAGACTCAATTATCAGGGGATTTGCAAGGCTTATTGCAACACAATATCCCATTAACAATAATACTAACAAAATCGTCCACTTATACACAAGAAGGTACGAAAATAGCCTTTTCAGGGTTTGAAGTTTGCTTTTTTCTACGCTTTTTTCATCTTCTTTATACGAATTGTAAGCCATTTTACTCCTCCCTTCCTGTTTTGTTTTCTAAATCTACATCACCGTACTGTGATAAATATGTTTCATAATATAGTCCATGTTTCTTCATCAGTTCTTCATGAATTCCACGCTCTTTAACCTTTCCTTCTTCAAGGACAATTATCTCATCTGCATTGCGGACAGCACTGATTCTGTGAGCAATAATTATTTTTGTCATTCCCTTAAACTGTTCCAGAACCTTTTGAATCTGCTGCTCCGTTTCCATATCTAAAGCCGATGTGGAATCATCCAGCACAAGTATTGGTTTGTGTTTTGCAAATGCTCTTGCAATACTTATTCTCTGTTTTTGTCCACCTGAAAGTCCCACACCTCTTTCACCAATTACAGTGTCGTATTGCTGTTCCATTCTTTCGGCAAACTCACTAACCTGTGCATTTTTTGAGGCTTTTCTTACTTCTTTGGCTCCTATTTCATTTTTCATTCCAAGTTTTATGTTTTCGGAAATGGTATCTGAGAAAAGAAATACGTCCTGCATAACTACTGCAATGCTTTCTCTTAATTGCTTAAGTGTAAGTTCCCTTACATCAACTCCGTCTATTTTTATGCAGCCCTCCGTAACATCATAAAATCTTGAAAGCAAATTAATAATGGTAGTTTTCCCCGAACCGGTTTCTCCCATAATTCCAAGAGTTTTTCCAGCTTCAAGATTAAAACTTACATCCTCCAATATCGGCTGTCTGTCTTCCTTGGCATATGACACATGGTCAAATGTTATATTTCCCTCTACCTCATCAAGAATAAATGGATTATCAATTTCTTTTATTGTCGGCTTTTCTTTGTAAATCTTCTTTATTTTTCTGTTAGATGCAATTGCTGACGAAAAGCTATTTGTAAGCCAGCCAAGCATTTCCATTGGCCAGACTATGTTGTTTGAATACTCTACCATGGCACCCAGGGAACCTAGTGACAAGTTTCCGTCAATAGCGAATTTTCCACCTACAAGTAGTGTCAGCAATGGCAGTATTTTTGTAACAACGGAAAAATACGGATAATATTTCACAAAAACCTTTGACTGCTTCATGTTAAGTTCATAGTAACGGTTGTTATGAGACAGAAATTTTTTTATTTCATATTTTTCTCTTGCAAATGCCTTTACGGTTCTTACCCCCGCAAGATTTTCCTCTGCTACAGTATTTAATTCCGCATTTTCTTCACTGATTTCTTCATACACCGCCCCCAGTTTTCTCTCCATTATAATGGCAATGCAACCGCAAAATACCATTGCTATTGTTGGAATTATTGCAAGCCTCGCATTGGTTTTGTACATACAGAACAGCACAATCGTTGTATGAATGACAACCTCTATTAAAAGCATACTTACATAGCTTAAGCCGTCCCATATTTTGTCAATGTCATCTTTTATTCTGGACATTAATTCCCCTGTGTCGGTTCTGTCAAAAAAATCTTCACTTAGATTCTGTGTATGTATGAACAAATCTTTTCGCATGGAACTTGCAATATCTGAGCCCAGGCAGTCAAAAGTATATTCTTTAATGTATTGAAAAATACATCTTCCAACACCAATTGCAAAAATTCCAAGAAGCAGATATTTTAATTTGGACATCTGCCCTCCTACAATTACATCATCTATAATATGTCTGGTAAACTGTGGCGATATTAAGTCCAGCGTTACTGCAATTATCATGGAAACAATTGCCAGCAGATATCTGTATCGGTGTTCATATATGTATGATGATATTTTTTTCACCGTTTTTCCCCTCCTTTTTTTTCGAATTACATTGTTTATAAAATGTTTTCTGTAATAGAAAAAGACTGCAGTAGGAAACTACCACAGTCTTTATACATGCATAAATTTATTTTTCACACACTTAATTATATAAAACGGAGGTAATTTCTAATGATTTATTTAATTTCTTATCTATAATATAAATATTATTCTTCATTGTTTTACCTCCTTTTGATTCTTCTTTCTTTATTAGGGTAAGTTATTTATTGGGATTTGTCAATATTGAAATGGGAATTAAGATTTTGTTGGGTTCATTTTCACCAGACGACTTTGCACAGGATGCCTGTCTACCTTATCTTTTTTGCTTGACCAATAAATTTTAGTTCTAAAAGTTTCAAGGCTTTCTTCAATGTCGTCAAATTCTGTTTGATAAATACTTTCAGATGTTATACCCTCATATTCAGAAATTTTACTTTCAAAAAAAATATCATTGAGTTCTAATGCCTTATTTACACATACAACAAAATTTCCTTGTCCTTTTTTCCATAGTTCAAAATAATAAGCTTCCTGACAAATTTTATTTATAATATTTCTAATTAGATTAACTATTTTTTCATAAGTATTTTTTCTTATTTTAGAATTTCCAAATAAAAATTCAAGTCGACCATATGCATTATCCAACTCCTTCCAGTTAATATGCGATAATTCAATATATATGTTAATAATTTCTATAGCCTTCTTTTTCTCTTCTTCTATTTCGTTTTCATAGCATTTTTTTAGTTCTCATAAATATCTCCCCTTCGTTTCACTCAACGTTAAAATAACTCAAATTAACATGAATGTTTACTTTTTCTACTTTCAACAAATTTAAAGCTATCACCAATTTTTACACATTAAACATTATTATAGCAATAATTTATCTTCTTTTTTAATATTACTATTTCCCTTACTTATTCAATCTCTTGTTACTAATCGGCTTAAGGTAATTCTTCTTTAATATCCTATCATTTTCAAAAAACCTTATTTCAGACTTTGACAATATATGGTTCTCTAATTTTAATTCTACCAGTTTCAAAGTACACACCAAATCTGCCACTTGAAATAATCTGTAATCCGATGGTATCACTTTTCTAAATTCCACATTATCAAGAAGAGTACTAAAAACTGCTGCAAGTATTTTATTTAATTCAACTTGTCCATTATCGTAATATATTTTCACGATTTCAAATGACATAAAGAATTCATAATGTTCTCTTATGAAATTTGCAATTATTTTACTAAGTTTCCCCGAAGCCTCTATTCCATCTGCGACATGTTTCTTTTCGATATAAAAGCTTTCACATCTAACGTCCACCTTTCTCACAAACCCGACCATTCTTTTAAACACTTTTTTTCTATCTTCAATGCTCATGTGATGATATTCTTCTTCCGCACGAATAATCGGTCCCGCATGAATACAGTGTTGTTCTAAATTTAAGTATGCCAGTTCATATTCTAATTTCTTAATAGATTCTGACAAGTCAATTTTCTGATTATGAAACACCATTGATACTATGTAATAAGGAGAACGATAATCATATTGTCCGAAATCTCCTGACTCATCTATAAAAATGCTTAATTCACTCATAATACCCCCTCTTTAGTCAAAAAATGGCGGGTGTCTTACCCGCCATGTGGTGGACCCAGATCTTACGACCAGCCCATAACTGTAATGCATTACAGTTTTATTGTATGTAAATCATAACATGAATATTCCACGTTTACAAGAGATTTTTCCATAAATTTTATTTTATTTTGCCTAACCCCAAAATTATGCTTAGAATTATTTTCATTATTTACACACTAAAATTTTTGATATAATTGATGTTGTATCATAATAGTTGACACTTTATTCTCGCATATGATTATATATAATACGAGATAAAGGAGGTGCTTTTATGGCACGAAATCAGAAACATTATGACACAGATTATAAGGTACAGTCTGTAAATTTAGCTGAGGCAATGTCTCTTGCCGATGAACTTACAATGCTTCGCAAACAGGTTAAGGATCTCAGCAAAGAGAATAAACGCCTTAAAGAAGAAAATGAATTTCTTGAAGAGGCAAGTGCTTTTTTCGCGGCGGGCCGTCGGAAGTCAGTAAGGAATCGAGATTAAAATTCATTGCCCGAAAAACCGAAGACGGCAGAATCAAGGGTAAGCTGAGTCTCTATTGTAAGGTCTTAAACGTGTCAAGACAGGCATTTTATAAATATCTTGAAAGAAAAGACCTTCCCTGGAAATATGATTACATAGTTAACTCCATGTATGAAATCCTTAATGAGGATCAATACAATGATACTTATGGAAGATATCTCATGTTTGCAGCATTAAAGCTTAAGCATCAGGATGATCCTGATTTCCATATACCCGGCGAGAGAACCGTTTATCGCATCATGAAGGCTGTCGGACTTGTTCATCGTCCAAAGCGCAATCCCAAAGGCATTACCAAGGCTGACAGGAATGCCCGTAAATCTGACGATAAATTAAAACGAAATTTCAAGTCAGACAAGCCTCTTAAAAAATGTGTTACAGATATTACTGAAATAAAGGGAAAGGACGCCAAACTATATGTATCAGCTATTTTTGATTGTTTTGATGTAACCGTCTTAGGTTTAGCAATGGATACCAATATGAAGGCTCAATTGTGCGTGGCAACTCTTAATAATGCCTATACTTCACACCCTGAAATAAGTGGCTGTATATGCCACTCAGACAGAGGAACACAATATACCAGCCAACTCTATAGGGATAGAATCAATGAACTTGGTATTATCCAAAGCATGAATAGTGATGGTGGCAGATGTCACGATAATGCCCGATGTGAGAGTATATGGGCAAGACTAAAGGATGAACTGTTCTATAGCCGTAATCTTAAGTCTACAGACTTTACTGTAGCTCAACTCAAGAAAATGGTCTGGAGATATTTCATGAGCTACTGGAACAACAGAAGGATATGTTCATCTAATGACGGGCTTCCACCTAAAGTTAAAAGAGATAGATACTATGCTGCTTTACCTATGGCTGCATAGTTGTCTAATCTATACGAGTTAAATGTGTAAACCATTATTGACAATATCACTTTGATTTCCTTTTTAAAGATTAATTATTGCCTATTTCGATTTTGACAATAACTCCTCTTTTGTAATTATAGGCTCTGTTTTAAACACCTCTATTTTATCTTCTTCTAATTATATTTTTAACATATCACTCTCTCCTGCTTATATTGTTGTTCTTTACTTGTATTATATCAATACATTTTTATCAATAATCTTTATATAGTATCAATACAAATTACAAAAGCCTAACAGAAGAAAGATATCTACTGATATCACTCTCTTCTGTCAGGCCTTTGAAAAGGGAATTGTCACTAGGCCGCGACAAATATATTTAAATTTTCCTATTTACTATAATTATCAGGTAGCGAAGCTGATAATCACACTATATCGAATATACGTTCGGTTGTCAATACTATTTTTCTATTTCAAAGACTAATTCTATTACAGCAGCCAACTGCTGTTTTGTTCTCTCCTTATTTAGATATCATAACTTTTTTATCACATCTAATATTTCTCAGTCTTATATTGCATATATTCAGATATTTAATATTATTATTTTTACAATTCAAATTTACGAGTTTCTTATTCTTATTGAGTTTAAGTGACTTTATTTTATTATCATTACATTTCAATATTTTTAACAACTTATTTTTCCTAACATTTAACTTAGTAAGCTTATTATTACAGCAATTTAATGTCTTAAGTTTTGTATTTTTAGTTATATTTAAACTTTTAAGTATGCATCTTTCAACATTTAATTTTCTTAATTTAGGCATTTTTGTTGTATTAATTGACTTTAATTTCCTGCAATTTGTAATATATACACCATCAAGAACAGGCGTTTTACCAATACTTATTTTTCTTAAACTAGCCAGTTTATTTAACGACAAATATTTTAATTGTTCTTTTTTTCCTATATTTATTTGTCTTAGTTTATCTTTCGTAGTAGTATCTCTACTAATGTTGATACTTTTTAGCTTGTTATTATTAGTTACATCTAAAACCGTAATATTCATACAGTTGACAAGTTGAAGTTTCTTTAGTTCGCTAAGCATTCCAACATATAATTTATTTGGCTTGTAATTGCTTATTCTAATTTCCGTAATTTTGCTATCTTTCGGCAATGTTAACTCTTCGGTATTTGGATTTAAAATCGATACTCTCGTAAGTTTTGAATTTTTACTCAAATCAAGATTTGTAATATTTGTTTCATGCAAATGAATTGCCTTCATATCAGTCAAATATTCAATTCCCTTAAGTGAAGCAATATTTCTCTCTAAATTACTATCTCCCCCATCAAAATATATGCTTGTTATTTTTGTTAATTCATCACTTGATAAATAACCATTTTTATCCGTATCATAATAAATTATCCTTTTTCTAAAAATAGCATCTGGGAAATTCACATTGTCAATTTTTATTTCTTCAACAGTATTTGCACTAACGCTTCCATTCATACAAAGACTAAATAAAAAAATAAAAATCACATACATTAATCTTTTATTTCTCATAAATATTTCTCCTCTTATCACATTATTTTATTATATGGTCACCAAGTTACTGTAACAACTTAATCACCATATGACGCATTTCTCAAAAGCGTAGCATCACTAGCTACTGAACCGCCTTCACTTTCTGTCGTTTTGTTACAATATGTGTATAGTTTATGTAATTTATATGTGGAATAATTATTATGTACAAATTGTTTATAATTACCTACAGTTCCGGTATCGAAATATCTTTTCATTGCCTTAATTGTAGAACTTCTTGCACCCAATTCTCTTTCGGCAAAGTACGTTGTATTATCAGCATTTGTATTCCAATTATCTGTAAATTCCACGCAACATCTCTATCTATTCCTTTATTTTTACTAATTGTTCGAGGTTTTGCTTTGACATTTGCTTTTACTTTTAAATCCTCTTCAATTATGATGTTGCTATCTTCATTCAGTTCTTCTGCTTCTTGTTCTGAAAGTTCCGCAACTATTATATTATTGTCAATGAATTTTTCTCCATTTTTTATTGATTCTTCACCAATAGCATTCAATGCCCTATTATATGCTTTCTCATTTTTGGCAACAATGATATAATCTTTGATTTCTCCATTATCTTCTGTTTTTTCTGCTTTTTGTGTCGCATAAACAGACTCTACCTTCACGTCCAAGTTGAATCCTGTTACCAACATTGCCAGTACAAGAACCAATGACAATGTTCTTCTAAATACTTTTTTGTTTACTTTGTGTTTCATAGACCTTATCCTCCCATTTAATTAATTTTTTCGTTCTATAAAACAAACGCACCAATCTTCTATTCCTGCTTCAGAAGTTTGATGCGTTATGCTTTCTAATTATGTGTTTTTCATCATATTTCCGTCCACCCAATATCTATCTTTAGTTTATTATTTTTTTCGCTTTTTTTCAATATCTTTTAACATTTTTTCCAATAATCTTTACAAATATTAACGATAGTATTTACGTTATCGTTAATAGGGTTTCACCCACCGAACTTAAAATTGTTATGTGTACTACTAACAAAACCATAGTACAAATAATTTTACTTTTGCTAGCTTAATTAAGCCTCACATAAATCTTATTCATTTCCAATACTATTTACCGTTTTTTATTACTTATAACTTTTTCTATGTTTTTTATTTTTTATTGATACAAAATTGTATTATCTTTAACGCTCTTATGCACTTCAAAGAGCTAAGAAGCACACAAAATTTTTTGTACTTCAAAATTGCAATTATAAAGTATTTATAACCCCTATCGTTTAATTGTGCAGGCATAAACGTTTAGATTTTAGTCTGTACGTTCAAGTCGATACAATTTAACAATTATTGTCCCAATATAGCCAAAAGGGGTTCATTTGAACCCCTTTTAGTCTGTGTTTCTTCCATATTAAAATAACAATACTTATTCCCCTGTAACAATAACAAAGCTGAATGTTTTTATAATCAAATGTTCTTCCTTTTGAATCTCTTTTGGTGCCAAATCTACCAACCTCGTTTCATATTCTTTTGTTATGTATAACACAGCCGTTTCTCCACCTAAAATAAGTTCTCTCTGATAGTCATAAGAACTTATTCCAATGGCTTCACATATGTCCTTAGCCTTATATCCGTTTTTTCTCATGTCCTCGATTATTACTCTCTGTCCGTATGATATTCTTGCTCTTGGCATACATGCCACCTCCTTTTTTTTAAAAATTATTTATGTAATCAGCATCTAAGTAATATCATTATTGACATCACTATTGCCATAATTACCATTATCAAAGTAACCACCGTTACAGGTACACATTTCCTTTTTAATCTTGTTAATTGATTTTCACTATGTTGCATTTAATTAATCCCCTCCATTAATTGTTGCTTTACTTCCTACAAATTTTTAATAGCTTCTTCCGGTATAGAAGCAAATTGATATATATCATATAAAGGTGCTTTTAGATTTCGACCATAAGCTCTAAACTCATATTGACCAACTACATCAATTACTTTCTTCTTTTCTAGCTTCTTCACCTGATTATGATTTATTCCAAACGTATCCTGATATGCTTTACTTGTTACTCCGATTTTGTATATATTTGCCAGCTCTTTATAAGTAACTCCATTACTAACTAACAACTCCACAAGCTGCTCTTTTGTTGATGTGGCTTTCGTCTGAATGTTTCTTGATGCACATTCCTCAATTAATTCTTTTCTATATACTAAACTCCTAATTCCATCATTTCTAACTATCTGTATTTTTATATATTCCTCAACTGATAGCTCGTTATCAAAATACTTAATTTTTCTCATTTATGTTACCTCTAAAATTAGGGGATAAAGTTGTTACCCTGTCTTTCCTCATCCTTTTTAACTTCTGTTGCTATCCTGAACTGTTTAGAATTTGTACAGTTTTTTTCGCTTAATTGCAAAAAAATAAATGCAAACAGTACTATTTCTAGTACTATTTGCATTTAATTATAATCTTCACGTTAATTCGTCCGCTATGCAATCGTCTTAAAATTTTAGATTCCTGTACATCATGCATAGTAGAAACATACAGGTACTCATCCTCCGTATCTAGTATAATTCCAACCATAACATTGTCCTCGTATTGCATTCCGTGCTACTACTTTATATCTGCGATGACTGAGAAGCTCGACTTCACTTTGTTTCGTCTCGCTCATCTCAGCCATCCTATGATGGCAGAAACATAAAAAGAACTCCTCGAGTAAACTCGGGAGTTCTTTCCATATTTCTGCCATCGCAGATATAACTATCGTTTTGAAAACTGTGGTGCTCTTCTGGCTGCCTTGAGACCGTATTTCTTTCTTTCTTTCATTCTTGAATCTCTTGTTAAGAATCCAGCCTTCTTTAATGCAGGTCTGTTATCAGCATCAGCCTGAACTAATGCTCTTGCGATACCATGTCTGATAGCACCAGCCTGTCCTGTGTATCCACCACCGTGAACACTGATCTTGATATCGAACTTGTCTGTAGCACCGATTGTTTCAAGTGGCTGACGAACGATTACCTTTAATGTTTCAAGACCAAAGTAATCATCGATATCTCTTTTATTAATTGTTATATTTCCTGTACCAGGCATTACATATACTCTGGCAACACTGCTTTTTCTTCTACCTGTTCCATAATACTTTTCTGTAGCCATGTTATTTCCTCCTATCAGTTAACTAAAATGTTAATTCTTCTGGTTTCTGAGCTGCATGTGGATGTTCAGCACCAGCGTAAACAAAAAGTTTCTTCATCATGCTTCTTCCCAAAGGTCCCTTTGGAAGCATTCCTTTAACTGCAAGTTCAATAACGCTTTCAGGTTTCTTAGCAAGTTTTTCTTTAAGAGTTACTTCTTTCATACCACCAACATATTCTGAATGATGATAATAAACTTTCTGCTCTAACTTCTTACCTGTTACTTTAATCTTATCTGCGTTTGTAATAATAACATAGTCACCTGTATCAATATGAGGTGTGAACTGTGGTTTGTTCTTTCCTCTTAAAATCTTAGCAACTTCTGATGACAAACGTCCTAATGTATATCCTGTAGCATCAACTACATACCATTTTCTCTCAATATCTGCTGGACTAGCCATATATGTTTTCATTGGTTTACCTCCTGAAATTTTGCTTATCTTTTTATATATGTTTCCATGTCCGTACCGGGGCTTTGGCTAGGGCACAAAAACCAACGTGCATAACACGTCACAATAAGAAGAATTATACACTATGAAAAAAACACTGTCAATTAGATTTTTTCAAAATATTATATTTTTTTGAAAAATATAGCCATTAACGTTTTTAGTCTACACTTGTTACAATCCATTTACCATTTTTTGTTGAAGCTGATACGATAAATCCATCATAATAAAACATTCCATCGTACTCACCTTCATCAAGACAGCTTTTTGCTTTCTCCTGCTTTTTGTACTTACCGATTGCATCTACCAAATCATCTAATGACTTTCCTACATATTTCTTTGCTTCTTTTTTTGCATCCTTGCTGCTAACTGTGTTTTTCTTTGGTGTTTTCTTTACCACTTTCTTAACAGCCTTTGTAGGAGCTTCTGTTGCTTTTTCCGTAACAGCAGCTGTTGCCTGTTCTTTTGTAACTTTTTCCGTCTTTTTTTCTTTCTTCTTTACTACTTTTTTAGTTTCTTCCACAGTTGTCTCCTGAACTGCGGTTTCCTCTGCCGTTGTTTCTTCTACGGTTGTTTCTACTGCTGTAGTTGTTTTATCCTTATTATCATTGCCACATGCACTTACAACCATCATTGTCATGGCAAGAGTTGCCACTATTAAATATTTTTTCATTCGTTCTTTCCTCCAATTTATACTTACTCTATTATAAATGATTTTTCTATATTGTATACCTTTTTTTTATCACTACTCTTCAAACTCTAACTCTGTCTTTACTCCGGAACTATAATATTCACTGCCCTTCTGGGTAATCACATCAATGTCATATGTTCCTGCATCACAAATTGCAGTATTAAGATACATTCCAAAATCATAACCGTCATTTTTACTACTTTCATCCATCGCTGTGGGAAAGGCTTCAAATATATATTGCTTCTTATTGTTTTTCAGTCTTACAAAGATTTTTCCGTCATTGCTTATATATTTTTTATCAACATGACCGCTTATTGGAAGATAATCCTCCATATCTTCCACTTCCAAGGTCGTCTGACTTTTCACTTCCTTTGGATTAATATTGACCTGTCTTTCAGGAGCCGGCATGTCAGGTGTTCCTTCTATTAGTGAAGGAATATGTCTTTCTACCAATTCTATTACAATAGTATCTGCCTCTTTTTCTTCCGGAAGCTGCCAGTCATATGGAACAGCCTTTGTATAATATCCATTTTTATATTCATCAGCTACAAATGGAATTAATGCATTTCCGAAAGAATCCCTGTACATTACTATTGAATTGTTCTTTTCCTTACTCTCGGTTTCATAGGTAATTGCCGTTACATCATTTATTTTTGAAGTAACTTTGTATGTATGTTCCCTGAGATATTTTATATTAGAATCCTTCTTATGACCTTTTGGGAATAGCATTTCATACAAATCCCCTGAAAAATCCTTAGTTACTTTATAAGATTCATTGTTATAATCGTAATGTTTCTTATTTAGATTATTAAGCATCAGATTACATGCCATGGCAGCTCCCTGATTGTTCCAGTGGCTATCCAGTTTGTGATAGACCTGTTTGCCTGATTTTACAATAGCATCTTTCAAATCAACAGTGTTTATCTTTTGCTTTTCCATTTCTTTTTTCAGCATTGAATAATTGTTTGAAGCGCTGATTTTTATATACCTTTTGGGCATATATTGGGGATAAATTGAATTTTTATTCGGTGCAATCACAAACAAAAACTTTCTGTTATTTTTCAGGGCATTTTCCTGTAACAGTGACAATACTTTTCCGCAGGAAAATATCTTCCTTTCGGATAATGTATTTCGTCCCAAATAATCATCCATTGTTTCGCTAAAGAAAAGATAACCGTCTTTTCCTACTATTACTTTGTCATTTCCTGACTCTGAAAAAACTGCCTTTTTTATTACAGCGTCCCCTTCTATCATTTCCTGTCTGAATGCAAAATTGTCTGAAAAATAATTATTTAATTCGTCAAAAAACTTTATATTAACTTTTCCCTCTTTTTTTATTTGAGGAAAACTTTGTATGTTCCTCTTTTCCGCACCAGCATCAGTTTTATAAAACAACATCCCTATGGATGGTATACAAATCAGTGCAAAGAAAACTGCTATAAATATTTTTTTCTTCATTACTGTCTCCCTGTTTAAAATCTAAAATAGATAAAAGGATTATATGTTGCCGTTGCAAGACTCATAATACATATTACAAGTAAAACAACATCTACAATGTACAGTGAGATTTCCACTACATTGCTGCTACACTTTGATTTAAAGACATTTACCACCTTTTCCCTGATAGGATATGCAAATATTAATGCCACAATCAAAATAAACATGTAATAGGGACTAAGAAGCCCTGCCACATAGCTTGCTGATTCAATGCTCAGGCTAAAGTTTGTAAACATACTCTTCAGCATGCTAAGACCATAACCTACAGTATCTGCCCTGAACATTACGAAGGCAGACACAACAACAATCCATGTAATAATATTTTTAATTACATTATTTTTTATTTTTATGACACTTCCAATGGTATCTTCAATAACATTGGCAACACCGTGAATAAGTCCCCATATAATAAATGTCCAATTGGCACCGTGCCACATACCTGTAAGGGCAAATACAATAAGTTTATTAATTTCACATCTTGCCTTTCCCTTCCTGTTTCCTCCAAGAGGTATGTATACATATTCCCTAAACCACATTGATAATGAAATGTGCCATCTTCGCCAGAAATCCTTTATTCCTTTTGCACTATATGGATGATTAAAATTCTCACTAAATTCAAAGCCGAATATTTTTGCCATTCCTATTGCCATATCCGAATAACCACTGAAATCGTAGTATATCTGAATGGCGTAGGCAATTGCACCTGCCCATGCCACAATAAAGTTATATTCGTTTATATTTAAGGCAAAAACGCTGTCCGCAATATGTCCTGCTGCATTTGCAATAATTAATTTTTTCGTTAACCCACGTATAAACTTACTTATGCCTTCCGCAGTTTTATCTATCGTGCTTACTCTGTTATCAATCTGCTTTTGTATTTCGTTATATCTGATAATTGGCCCTGCAATAAGCTGTGGAAAAAATGATATATAAAGCATCAATTTAAACAGGTTTTTCTGAACCATTTCCGGTTTTCTATACACGTCAATTACATAAGACAATGCCTGGAATGTAAAAAATGAAATACCTATAGGCAATGTAATGCTAGGAACGTGTATACTTAATCCGGTAACATGATTTATGTTTTCAACAAAAAATCCTGCATATTTAAATACTCCCAGCACTCCAATATTCACAACTATTGAAATAACAAGCATTAATTTTTGTACTGCAGAGTGATTTTTTGTATAAGCCAAGTACTCAAATAACCCAAACAAATAATTAACTATTATTGACGCAATCATGAGAAGTACGTATATTGGCTCACCAAATCCATAGAAAATTAGGCTTGCCACTATTAATAAAGCATTTTTCACCTTTAAATTCGGCATAATAAAATATAACCCGCAAACTATTGGTAAAAATGCAAAGAGAAATATAGCCGAACTAAAAACCATTTCTTCTTCCCCTTATATTTTTCTTTTATCAACTGCATGACAATTGTAGTTGCTGTATGAAAGATTAAAATATTTTTTGTAATCTTTTGCTCTTGCAAACAATGCATCATATACTTTTCCATTAAGCTCTACCCATGCATGTTCTGAGTCATGAGCTACATATACGGTTTTATATCCTGCTTCATGAAGCATAAATGCCAATGCTGCAGATTCTGATACACAACATCCGTCTCCTTTTTTAAAGATGTCATCGGCAAAAGTCGATTCCCAACCTTTTTTCTTATAAATAGGTTTTAAGAATCTATATCTCTTATACGGAGCCTTTGCAATCCAGTCAAAACATTTTCTTAATTTCTGTTCTTTTGTATCTGTAGATTTACAAATAGAATCCACTTTCTTCTTTGCCATGATCATTGTATTAATTTTGTCAACACTTAAGGATGTCTTCTTCGCTTTACCGCTTTTAGCTATGGCTATTCCGTCTACTTTCCCCTTTGTAGCCATCTTTCCATTATTTCTTCCAAAATAATAGTAGTCGCCTTTATATTTTTTCCATCCTTTAGTCATTACACCATTCTTTTCAAAAGAATATGTGGCTTTTTTTATTTTAATAAATTTGTTTTTAACTTTTTTGCCCTTTAACTTGTAATATGTATTTCCTTTTTTAGTAACAAATTTTCCCTGAGGTTTTTTCTTTTTAACCTTTGTCTTCTGAGGGTTATTTTTGCCTATCGGATTAGCACCCTTCGTTACCTGTTCAAAAGATTCTGTAGTTACATTTACAGTCGTTGATGTTTCCTGAACCTTTGTTGTTTCATCATTTGCAGATGCAGATGCTACTGTCAACATTCCGATGCAGATAAGCGCTGTCAGCACTAACATTAAATGCTGAAAAAAACTTCTCTTACTCATAACTTCCTCCTTTTTGACACTTACAAACAAATAGACGGTTACCGCTTACAACTGGCATCCGTCCATTTTTTATATAATGCAAATGTCATCCTCTGCGTTTTTTCATTAGAATAATATCATTGCATTATTTATAAAGCAATCTTTTCTTTGTTACAATTGTGTTACATTGTGCAATACAATTTTATTCTGCTAAAAATACCTTATAACTCTTATATGCCTCGTATACGTCAGCCTTGCTTGTAACCTCGTATGGTGCATGCATGCTGAGCACAGGAACACCGCAGTCTATTACATTCATTCCGTACAGTGCCATAATGTATGCAATAGTTCCACCGCCACCTGCATCTACTTTTCCAAGTTCAGACATTTGGAATGTAACATTGCCATCATCCATTATTTTTCTGATTTTTGCCAGATATTCCGCATTGGCATCATTTGAGCCGGACTTTCCTCCTCTTCCCGTGAATTTATTAAAGACAACCCCACCGCCAAGATACGATGAACTCTGATTTGAAAATACATCTTTATATAACGGATCAAAAGCTGCGTTAACATCTGATGATAACATCATACTGTTTTTCAATGCTCTCTTTAATTTGAGTTCACTGTAGTCTCCATTTAAATTAATTAATTCTGCTAACATATTCTCAAAGAAACGTGACTGCATTCCTGTTGCACCTACGCTTCCGATTTCTTCTTTGTCTACAAGAAGACAACATGTTGTGCGTTCTTTTGCTTCAACATCAAGCATTGCCTTTAACGATGTGTAGGCACATACTCTGTCATCTTGTCCATATGAAAGAACCATACTTTTATCAAGTCCCATTTCCCTTGCCGGTCCTGCCGGAACAACTTCAAGCTCTGCTGACATAAAATCATCATCCTCGATATCATACTGTTCTTTCAGTATCTGCAAAACTCCTGCCTTTACTTTATCTTTCTCTTCATCTTTTAAAGGAATACTTCCAATTAATAAATCAAGATTTTCTCCTTCAACAACTGTTGTGGCCTTTTTATCCATCTGCTTTGATGCCAAATGGATAAGTAAATCCGTAACACAAAATACAGGATCATTCTCTTTTTCACCAATATTTATTTTTACGGTTGTTCCGTCTTTTTTTACTACTACACCATGAATTGCGAGGGGTAATGTAACCCACTGATATTTTTTAATTCCACCGTAATAATGAGTATCAAAATATGCCATACTCTTTGATTCATATAAGGGATTCTGTTTTAAGTCCATTCTTGGTGAATCAATATGGGCACCAAGGATGTTCATTCCATCTTCCAACAGAGCAGTTCCTACATTAAACAAAGCTATGGCCTTATTCATATATACTCCATAAATTTTATCTCCCGGCTTTAGCGGTTTACCATTTTCTATTACTTCTTCAAGAGAAACATATCCGGCTTTTTTCGCCATTGCCACACTTTCCTCAACACATTCTCTTTCTGTCTTACATGTTGTTAAAAAGTCAATGTAAGATTTGTTTAAATCTGTTAACTTCTGCAAATCTTCAGCATTATATTTTTCCCATGCATTCTTTCTTTCCATATTAGTCACCTTCAATATTTTTTCAAATATTTCCTTTCTGCAAAATATTTATCTGTGTCAATACATATTATACTACTTACTTTACTCATTTTAAATAACACTATTCATCATACTCTATTCCTATGAGAGTAAGCCCTCTTGCGGGAGCCTTGGGTCCTGCTGCATATCTGTCCTTTGCCTCTATTATTTCAGCTACATGTTCCGGCGGATATACATTTAAACCTACCTTCATAAGAGTACCCACAATTATTCTCACCATATTATAAAGAAAACCATTTCCCGAAATTCTTATGGTAATTACGTCATCCTGCTTTGATACATCTAAACTGTAAACTGTTCTTACTGTAGTTTTAACCTGACTTCTTGCTGAACAAAAGCTTGCGAAATCGTGCTCTCCCACAATATATTCCGCTGCCTTTTTCATTTTATCCACGTCTAATGGCATATATACGAAATGTGTATATAGCCTTTTCATTGGATTCGGAAATCTTCTGTTTAAAATTTTATATTCATATGTTTTCGTGCTGTCACAATACCTTGGGTGAAAATCCATTGGTACTTCCTCTGACTTTTGTATTCTTATATCATCCGGCAGTCTCTGATTTAAGGCAAAAGAAATTTTTTCTGCAGGTATTTTTGTTTCCGTATCAAAAACTGCCACATTTCCAATTGCATGCACTCCTGAATCAGTTCTGCTGGCACCAATTACTGCGATTTCTTCTCCTAACAGATTAGTCAGTTCTCTGTTTATAACCTCTTCAACTGTTATACCATTGATTTGAACCTGCCATCCGCAATAATTTGTGCCGTCATATGAAATTATCATTCTAACTCGCTTCATATCTTTTCCTAACTGCATTTTTATAAATAATTATTCCAAAGTAAATTTGTTCCTACAATAACCAAAACAAATACACCATAACTTGCATAAGCCACGTAATCTCTTTTTTCGTATTTAAGAGGTTTCATCTTTGTTCTTTTCCCACCATGGTAACATCTTGCTTCCATTGCTGTCGCCAAATCCAATGCTCTTCTGATTGAAGATATAAACAAAGGTATAAGAATTGGAACAAGGCTTTTTGCCTTCTGAAATATGTTTCCGGTATCAAAATCTGCTCCCCTCGCCTTTTGGGCCTTTGTGATTTTTTCTGTTTCCTCTACAAGCGTCGGTATAAATCTTAAGGAAAGAGAAATTATCATGGCAATTTCATGAACAGGAAACTTTATAACTTTCAAAAAACCAAATGACTTTTCCAAACCGTCGGACAAATCGTTAGGCGTGGTAGTGAGAGTCATTATGGATGTACAAATTATAAGATATACCAGTCTTACAGATATATATGCTCCTTTAATCAGACCTTCTTTTGTAATTACTATAAATCCCAGTTTTGCAACTGTCACTCCCGGCGTCAAAAATATATTTAATGCCGCGCTGAATAAAAGAATAAACAAAATGCCTCTGACTCCCTTTAACAGTTTGCCGAAAGGTACTTTTGACATTTTTATTGCTGCCAGCATAAATACCGTGAAAACAGCATATCCAAGTACGTTATCAATTAAAAACAACAGTACAACAAACACCATCGTTCCAAACAATTTAACTCTTGGGTCTAATTTATGAATTATTGAATTTTCCTGATAATATTGTCCAATTGTTATATTTGCCATTTTACCTTCCTATGCTCTTTAATATACTTTCTTTTGCTTCTTCAAGATTGATTATATCTTCATCAACATTAAATCCTTTTTCCTTTAATATATGCATTATATAAGTTATCTGTGGTGCAGCCAGTCCCATTTTTTCTAACTCTTTATAATGGGAAAAGACTTTATGGGGACTGTCATCATACATTACTTTTCCTTTATTCATAACAATTATACGCTCTGCATAATTTGCCACATCTTCCATGCTATGAGATACAAGAATTACACCAATGCCCTTTTTATCATGCAAATCCTTTATGCATTTGAGAATTTTATCTCTGCCCTTTGGATCAAGACCTGCTGTTGGTTCGTCCAGAATTATTATATCCGGCTCCATTGCCAGCACTCCTGCAATGGCAACTCTTCTTTTTTGTCCTCCTGACAATTCAAATGGAGATTTCTCATAAAGTTCTTCTGAAACTCCCACAAGTTCCAATGCTGCTTTCGCCTTCTTTATACATTCTTCTTTTTTCAACCCCTGATTTGATGGTCCAAAGCATACGTCTGAAATTACCGTTTCTTCAAACAACTGATGTTCCGGATATTGGAATACTAGTCCTACTCTTCTGCGTAACTGCTTTAAATCAAAATCCTTTTCACTTATATCCTTTCCATCGAAATAAACTGTACCTTCAGTGCATTTTTCAAGACCGTTAAAATGCTGTATAAGCGTTGACTTTCCTGAACCTGTATGACCTATTATTGCCACAAATTCACCTTTTTCTATCTCCAAATCAACATTTTTTAAAGCTGCATATTCAGTGCTGGTTCCTTTTTCGTAAACATAACTGACATTTTCTAATTTTATTGACATACCTGCCCTCCTAAAGCCTTAATCAGTTCATCTACCGTTAAGATTCCATCTTCAATTTCCAAGCCACTTTGCTTTAACATATATCCCAGTTCAGTGACCTGTGGAACCTCCAAGCCATAACTCTTAATTTCTTCTACTTTAGAAAAAATTTCTTTTGGAGTTCCCTGCTCTACAAGCTTTCCTTTATTCATCACAAAAATTCTGTCTGCATCTATGGCTTCATTCATATGATGGGTTATTAAAATTATTGTAATTTTCTTTTCTTTATTTAACTGATGAAGTGTTTCTATTACTTCTTTTCTTCCAACAGGATCTAACATTGCTGTAGGCTCATCAAGTACAATGCATTTTGGTTCCATGGCAATGATGCCTGCTATTGCGACTCTCTGTTTTTGTCCTCCTGAAAGTTTCAACGGAGACTTGTGTCTGAATGCAGTCATCTTAACCGCTCCCAATGCTTTCTCTACTCTCCGCCATATTTCATCTGTTGGTACCGCCATGTTTTCCGGACCAAAGGCAACGTCTTCTTCCACCATTGTTGCCACAATCTGATTGTCGGGATTTTGAAATACCATTCCTGCAGTCTGCCTTATATCCCAGATGCGTTTGTTATTTGTTGTTTCAATTCCATCAACCCACACCGTTCCTTCTGTTGGCATAAGCAACGCATTTATATGTTTTGCAAGAGAAGATTTTCCTGACCCGTTATGTCCAAGGATTACAATAAATTGTCCTGCTTCAATTTGAAGGCTTACGTTATCAATGGCCCTTACGGTTTCATTCTCCTCTTCGTCTCTATAATCATGTATTAAATTCTTTATATTTACTATTCCCATTAGCATTCTCCCGGTAGCACTAAACCTAACATATTTGCATTAATTTATTTTTTCACACTCTGGCAATTATTTTATTCTATTTGATGCTTTTTTGCAACTTAGACATTTTAAAATAAGTTGAATAACTTTTACCTTTGTGTTATTTTATAGCTTGGAGGCTTATTATGAAGGAAAACATGAAAAAATACGGAAAAAATTTTATTAATTTTATTGTGCAGAACAGGTGTACATTATATTTAACAATTCCATTTATTTTAATGGATTTAATAACGAGAATCATGGGATATAAGGTAAGCTTTTTCCCTGCATATTATCCGATTCCAAATATATTTACCATTGTATGGATTATTCTTTTTATTGGAGTTATAAGATGCCTTAAGGGAGTTGCAGGAAAAATAGCATATTGGATTATTTTTTTGATATTCTTTGCTCTATTTTTAACTAATATGATTTACTACTCACTTACGTCATTTTATTTTAGTTTTAACCTATTATTAATGGCAGACGAGGGTAGTTCATATATTTTGGATACAATACTCCAGACCAATCCTTTTGTTTACATAATTGCTTTGGCTGTTCTTGTTATTGCAATTATTGTATATAAAAAAATGCCATCACAGAAGACATTTAAATTTAAGAAATTAGGTGTTGTATTTATAATTTTTGTTGTACTACATCTTTTAACTCCACTTCTTTTGGGTTCAGGCAATGACCACCTTAAATGGAATAGTTTTAAGAAGCCTAAAAATATTTATACCACTTACAGTGACAGCAATAAAAGCATGCGACTTTCCGGTCTCTATGAGTATTCTGTTAGAAACTTTTATATTACTTTCCTTAAGCCAAAGGAAAAGCTAAGTGATTCTGATAAGAAGTTCTTAGATGAAACTTACAATGCTAAAGATACAAAAACAAGTGATGATTACACCGGAATGTTTAAGGGAAAGAATGTTATTTTTCTTCAATTAGAAGGTATGGATAAATGGTTGTTAACAAAGGAAACCACACCTAATCTGTACAATTTAATGGAACACTCATTGAACTTCACGGACCACTACTCTATTTATACCGGTGGTGGGTCCACATTTAATTCAGAGTTTGCCGTTAACACTGGTTTTACAACGCCAATATCTTTTACAGAGAATGTGTACGCTTATAATACAAATACCTTTGACTACACTTTAGCGAAACTCTTTAAAGCACAGGATTACACCGTTAATGCCTTCCATATGAATTCTGCGGATTTTTATTCCAGAGGCATTAATTACAAGAGCTGGGGATACGACAACTACTTTGGTTTAGCAGATATTGCAAAATATGATACATTGGATTTTGAACTTGATCGCCAGTTAATTTTAAATAAAACTTTTTATAAAAATATGTTCGGACAGAAAGGTAAGTTTCTTGACTATATAATTACCTACACACCTCACACTCCTTTTACAACCAAAAAGGAAGTTGGAAAATTAGTTGCTGAAATGAAATATGGAAAGGGAAAAGTTCCCGATTTGTCCGAAGAAGAAACAGCAAAACTTATGGTTGGAGAAACGGATTACATGGTTGGTCTGCTTATACAGGCTCTAAAGGACAATAATCTCTACGATAATACAGTAATCGTTGCCTATGCTGACCATTATCTTTACACCCTTAACGATAAGAGTGTTTTAGACAAATATAAAACGACTGATAACAACCTTATAAACAACACTCCATTTTTTATATGGAGTAGTGATATAAAGCCACAAAACATTAATAAAACTACAATGCAGATGAATATTCTTCCTACCGTGCTTAACTTATTTGGCATTGACTATAACAGTAATTATTTTCTTTGCAAAAACGCCCTTGCAAAAGACTATCAGGGGATTGCATTCTTCAGCGACTATTCATGGTATGACGGAAATGTTTATGTGGAAAACGGTGTGGTTACAAACAACAAAACAATAAGCAAGCAGGATTTAAATTCTAAAAGTAGCCTGGTACATGACATAATCCGCAAAAACGACTTAACATTAAAATACGATTATTTTAAGAATAAATAAATATTAAGTGCCAAAAATTTTGAAATTTGAGATTGAGGCATAGCAAAACAGAGTTATAGGTAACATGTCGCATTTCTATCTTTGCTCCGTCGTATATTAGCAATTGCTTTCGCAAACTCAGTCGCTTCGCGATTTCAGACAGTGCTTTTGCAATTGCACTATACTCACAAAGATAACGAAATACTTCCAATCGTTACATATAACTCTGTTTTGCTATGCCTCAATCTCAAATTTCAAAATTTTTGGCACTTATTTCTATTTGTTTTCTTCAATATCGTCAATTGTAATTTTACTGTTATGAGGGATTGGCTTCCACTCTACTTTTTTGAAAATTGCTACATATTGCGTCCATCTTCCAATAATATCGAAAGTCGGCCATGTGAAGCAATACAATACCTTCTTCCATAAGCTAAATTTTGGCATTCTCTTATGTTCTATTATAAACAGGTACACTGCAACCCATATGTTAACAAAATATTTGCCTATACGGTAAAATAATCTTATCCAAATTGTAGCCAGCAGGCATAATCCATACGCCTTCCAGCCTGAACTAAATTCTATAAATCCGTCTCCGGCAAAATAGGATACTATCTTTGATAAATATGTACCATTGTCAAATAAAACCATTTGGCCACCTACTGCATAAATTGATGCTGGTCCCAATATCAGTTTCCAGATTATCCATTTTGCACAGGCAACAACATTTTTAGGCAATAACTGCCCAAATGTATCAAAAGACATAAATCTGTGTCTAAAAGTACGCCACGGATAGTTATACCATTTATCAGTTGGTTTATGCTTGGTGTTTTTATCTACAAATATATTTTTAAATAATCCCCAACCGCTTTCCGCAAAAGCCTGAAGATGTCCTTTTGACCATCTAAGTCTTTGTCTTAATGCTACTTTAAGACTTACAGGCTGTTCATCATAAAAAATTGCATCATCATTGTAGGATATCTCATACCCTTCTACTACACAGTCTGCCGTAAGGGATCTGTCTTCAGTGAGGGATGTATATTTCCACCCGTCCCTGACAATTTCATTGGAAAATAAAAATCCTGTTCCCTGAATATTTGTAGCCAAATGAAAAACCGAACGGGCACGATGTCTGTACCTGATTGATCTAAGCCAATGCAAAGCGTATGTCGATGCAATCCAGCTCTCTGTCCAGTTTTTTGTGCTTCTGTATGAAGTTATTATTTTTTCTCCAGCATCAAAAGAATCATTCATTCTTGAGATATAATCTTTTTTCAATAAATTATCAGAGTCAAAAATAAAATACCCTTCAAAGGATGTTATCCCATAATCCTCTTCTATTTTTTCAAAAAGGTATTTTAAGGCAAATCCCTTTGTTCTCTCATCAGGATTAAAATGCTCATAGCATATTGCCCCATTTTCTAATGCAACCTTTGCAGTATTATCAGTACAGTTATCTGCCACAACAAATATTGTAATAAGTTCCTGTGGATAATCCTGTCTCTTAATACTCTTAATTAAATTCGCTATAACCGGCTCTTCATTTCTTGCCGGAATTAAAACAGCGTACTTATGATTATGTTCTGCCGGTTTAAATTTTCTTGTTAAAAACAAGCCAATTAACATATAAGGCTTTTCCTGGATAGCCAGTATCATCATAAAAATCCCAATAGCGCTATAGACTACGAGACTTGGTGAATATATATTGGCAAGAAAACGAAGTATCCTGTCAAATACCACCATTCCAAAAACTTCCATATGTTTCCTCCAAGAGAAAAAAAGAGAAAAACCATTGTCCGTGCAAACACGACAGTAGTTTTCCTCTTTTATTATAATTGCGCTTTGCTCTAAACTAATTCAAGTAAAACTTCCATTGCTGCGTCACCTTTACGCTGGCCAATCTTAACGATTCTTGTGTAGCCACCTTTACGGCTTTCGTACTTTGGAGCAATTTCGTTAAATAACTTATTTGTCAAGTCTGTTGACTTTGATTCATTTTTATTAACTGTATAAAGAACTTTGTTCATCTGACGTCTGGCATGAAGACGAGAAGGCTGATCCTTCTTAATAGTTTTCTTTACTTCATCGAAAACTGTTACTTTCTTGCCATCAACAACTTCTTTAACTCTCTTGCCGTCTTTATCTTTACGAGCAACCTTAGCTGTTACTTCAACTTCGTCAAAGTTGTCTTTTTCCTTTACTGCTAAAGCAATAAGACCTTCTGCAACTTTGCTAACTTCCTTAGCTCTGCTTTCAGTTGTAACAATCTTGCCGTTATTTAAAAGACTAGTCACCTGACCTCTAATTAAAGCTTTTCTCTGACTTGAAGTTCTTCCAAGTTTTCTATAACCTGCCATTTTATTACCTCCATAATGCTAATAAACTTTTGTTTATTAGTTTTCGTCGCTTGGTTTCAATGAAAGGCCGAGTTCTTTTAACTTAGCAAGTACTTCTTCTAATGACTTACGACCAAGGTTTCTAACCTTCATCATATCATCTGAAGTCTTGTTTACTAATTCCTCGACTGTATTGATACCTGCTCTCTTCAAACAATTGTATGAACGAACTGATAACTCTAATTCATCGATGTTCATTTCTAACACTTTATCAATTTCATCATCAACCGGCTCTGCAATTACTTCAATATCCTTTGAAGTTTCAGAAAGATCAATGAATAACTTTAAGTGTTCGCAAAGAACTTTTGATGCCAAACTTACAGCTTCATCTGTATCCATTGTACCATTAGTATACACATCTAATGTAAGTTTATCGAAGTCAGTAACCTGACCTACACGAGTATTTTCAACTGACATATTAACTCTGTCTACCGGTGTGTAAATAGAATCAACAGCAATAACACCTATTGGCAAACTGTCATTCTTATTCTTATCTGAACTTACATAACCTCTTCCTTTAGTTATTATTAATTCCATGCTGAGTCTGCTGTCAGCCCCACCATTAAGAGTAGCAATAACTAAATCAGGGTTTAAGATTTCAATATCAGAATCTGCCTGAATATCAGCAGCTGTAACTACCTGGTCTCCAGTCACATCAATATGAGCAATCTTTGGTTCATCTGTTGTACTGTTATTTTTAATTTCGAGCTGTTTAATATTTAAAACAATCTCTGTAACATCTTCTTTCACACCAGGTACTGAGCTGAATTCATGAAGAACTCCGTCAATCTTAATCTGGCTTACAGCTGATCCTGGTAATGATGAAAGCATAATTCTTCTTAATGCATTACCAAGTGTTGTACCGTAACCTCTTTCAAGTGGTTCTACTACAAACTTACCATATCTTCCATCATCTGATTTTTCTACTAAAATATTTGGTTTCTCAAAATCGAACACTAATTAGCCCCTCCTTCATTGGGAATTGCTTAAACCTATTGGGAACAATATATAAATAAAATTAATTTTACTTAGAATACAATTCGACAATAAGCATTTCATCTACAGGTACATCAATTTCTTCTCTCTTTGGAAGTTCTTTGATTTCACCCTTAAGATTATCCTGGTCTACTTCAACCCATGCTGGGACTGTTCTTCCACCAGTTACTTCGATGATATCTTTATATCTCTGTGAACCCTTGCAGTCCTCTTTGATTTCAATAACATCTCCAACTTTGATAAGGTATGAAGGAATGTTAACCTGCTTACCATTTACCAAAACATGTTTATGATCTACGATCTGTCTTGCTTCTTTTCTTGTTCTAGCAAATCCCATACGGAATATTACATTGTCAAGTCTTGTTTCCAGCATGATCATAAGATTTTCACCTGTCTGTCCAGGTTTCTTCTGTGCCTTCTTGTAGTAATTTCTGAAAGGCTTTTCTAATACACCATAAATGAACTTAGCTTTCTGTTTTTCTCTTAACTGAAGACCATATTCACTCATTTTTCTATTAGATCTGTTTGAATTTCTATTTGACTTCTTATCTATTCCTAAATAAATTGGATCTAAACCAAGTGATCTACATCTTTTAAGAACAGGAACTCTATTTACTGCCATTCTTTATTCCCTCCTAAATTAGACTCTTCTACGTTTTGGTGGGCGACATCCATTATGTGGAACCGGAGTTACGTCCTTAATTGATGTAACTTCAAGTCCACATGTAGCGAGTGCACGAATAGCTGCTTCTCTACCTGATCCTGGACCCTTTACCATAACGTCTACTGATTTTAAACCATGTACTAGAGCTGCTTTTGTTGCAGTTTCTGCTGCCATCTGAGCTGCATAAGGAGTAGATTTCTTTGAACCTCTAAATCCCAGACCGCCAGCACTTGCCCATGATAAAGCATTTCCTTCAGCATCTGTCAATGTGACAATTGTATTGTTGAATGATGCCTGGATGTGTGCCTGTCCGTGTTCAACGTTTTTCTTAACACGCTTTTTTGTCACTTTCTTTGTAACTTTCTTAGCCATTTTCTAAACTAACCTCCCTTATGGGTTTTTCTATTTTTTCTTGTTTGCTACAGTTCTCTTAGGACCTTTTCTTGTTCTGGCATTGTTCTTTGTATTCTGTCCACGAACAGGAAGTCCACGTCTATGACGAATGCCTCTATAGCATCCTATTTCCTGTAATCTCTTAATGTTTAAAGCGATTTCTCTTCTCAAATCACCTTCTACTGTCTGACTTGCATCGATAACATCACTAATCTTCTTAACTTCGTCATCTGTTAAATCCTTACATCTTGTATCAGGATTAACACCAGCTTCTGTTAAAATTCTCTTAGAGCTTGAAATACCGATTCCATAAATATAAGTCAAACCAATTTCAACTCTCTTTTCTCTTGGTAAATCAACACCTGAAATACGAGCCATGTGTATAACCTCCATTAGTTAATTTGTATGAATTCCGAAATAATGCAGCCCGCTCAATGCGTCTGAAATGATGTGCACACCTCAAAACTCATAGTTTAAAGTTTCTACCTATTAATAAGTTCAGCAATTTTTCTTATTAATAATTCTAGGGAATTCTCCCTCATATTTAATAGCGACCTCTATGCACTCTACTAGATACTATACAGCACACTTTAGTCACTGCAGCCGCTTGTTCATCGCAGTTATACTATTTAACTGCAGACACACAAACAAGTGAACAATTATACATTATTCACTGTAATTCTAAGGCTATTAGCCCTGACGCTGTTTGTGTTTTGGGTTCTCGCAGATTACTCTTACGATACCTTTTCTTTTAATGACTTTACATTTTTCACAAATTGGTTTTACTGATGATCTAACTTTCACTGTAAAATCCTCCTTCCACAAAAAAGTCCGAATACGATAATATCATAGATGTAAAATTATTACAAGGACTTTTTTTAACTTTTTTATTTTTTGTTTGCGTTGTTTATTTGTCACGCCATATGATTCTTCCCTTTGAGAGATCGTATGGTGACATTTCAATTGTTACTGTGTCGCCGGGAAGTATCTTTATATAGTTCATTCTAAGCTTACCGCTAATATGTGCAAGCACTATATGACCATTTTCTAATTCTACTCTGAACATTGCATTAGGTAACTTTTCTACAACTTTACCTTCTATTTCAATTACATCTGCTTTTGACATTTTTAGTCCTCCTATATTTTAGAGTGATAAGATTTCAGGTTCACCCTTTGTTACCAGTATTGTATTTTCATAGTGTGCTGATAGTGAGCCGTCATCTGTAACTACTGTCCAATCATCATCCATCCATGCCACATCAGGTCTTCCCATGTTTATCATAGGCTCAATTGCCAATGTCATACCTGCCTGTAACTTTAATCCTCTTCTTCTCTGACGGAAGTTTGGAATCTGTGGATCTTCATGCATTTCTGTTCCAATACCGTGACCAACAAGTTCTCTTACTACACCATATCCAAACTTTTCTGCATAATCGCCAATTGCAGCTGATATATCATAAAGATGATTTCCCTCTTTTGCGAATTTTATTCCTTCAAAAAAGCTTTGTTTTGTTACATCAATTAACTGCTGTGCTTCTTTACTGATTTCACCTATGGCAATAGTTCTTGCTGCATCTGACTGATATCCTTTCCAGATAACACCTGTGTCAAGACTTACTATATCACCATCTTTAATTATTTTATCTTTGCTTGGAAGTCCATGTACTACCTCGTCGTTTATTGATATGCATACACTTCCCGGATAACCTTCATATCCAAGGAATGATGGAATACAATCATAACTTCTAATCATTTCTTCGCAAATTTTATCTATCTGATATGATGACATTCCGGCTTTTACTTCCTTTGCAAGTTCTTCATGAACCTTTGCAAGAATCTTACCGGCTTCACGCATCAAATTTATTTCTCTTTCTGATTTAATTGTTACTGGCATCGCTTTATGCTCCTAAAATATCTACTATTGCTTTAAATACATCTTTCATGTCAACTGTTCCATCAACAGTTTTTAAGATTCCCTGTTCATTGTAGTAGTCAATAAGTGGCTGTGTCTGATTATGATAAACCTCCAAACGGCTTAAAACAGTTTCCGGTTTGTCATCATCTCTTACGATTAACTCTTCACCACATTTATCGCATTTACCTTCAGCCTTTGTTGGGCTGTATACAATATGATATGTTGCTCCACAGTTAACGCATGCACGTCTTCCACCCATTCTCTTTACAATATTTTCATCAGGAACATCTACATCAATTGCAAAATCAACTTTTTCTCCGTTAGCTTTTAAAGCAGCATCCAGTGCTTCAGCCTGTGGAATAGTTCTTGGAAATCCATCTAAAACGTATCCGTTCTTGCAATCATCTTCTTTAAATCTATCCATAATTAAGTCTAATGTTAATTCATCAGGAACTAACTGTCCCTTATCCATATAAGACTTAGCTTTTTTTCCTAATTCTGTTCCATTTTTTATGTTTGCTCTAAAAATATCTCCTGTTGAGATATGAGGTATATTATACTTTTCAGCTATCATTTTTGCCTGAGTTCCTTTTCCTGCTCCAGGCGCGCCTAACATAATAATTTTCATAGTTTGCCTCTCCTTTAAATAATCTGCCTTACGGCAACTGCAAATACACTTCTTAATATAGTAGATTTAGGGGGCAGTGTTACACTGTCCCCTAAGTATATATTTAGAATATTCCCTTAACAGTACTATAATTTCTTTCTGATACCATTGATCTAACAGATTGAATTGTTTCAATTATAACACCTACGATAATGATGATTGATGTACCACCAAAACCTACCTTGGCTCCAAATACACCTGAAGCAAGAATTGGAATAATGGAAACAATAATAAGTCCAACTGCACCAATTAAGATAATGTAATTCAAAATCTTTGTTAAGTAGTCAACTGTAGGCTTTCCACTTCTAATACCAGGAATAAATCCACCTCTGTCGTTAAGGTTTTTAGCAACCTCACGTGGGTTAAATGTTATTGATGTATAGAAATATGCAAAGAATACTATAAGTACCAAGTATACAATAAAACCTATTGAATACTTGATCTGTGAAGGATCACACCAGTATGACTGACTAAGGTAATGTGTCCATTCTGCCTCACCTTTTCCTACAAATGAAGCAATTACTACTGGGAACTGTAAAAGCGATGAAGCAAAGATAATTGGAATAACACCAGCTGTATTTACCTTAAGAGGTATATTTGACTGCTGTCCTCCTATCTGTCTTCTTCCCTGAACTTTCTGAGACATCTGTACTGCAATTTTTCTAATTGCATCCTGCAGAATAACTACCAGTACCACAATACCTACAACAACACCTATAATAATGATTCCTGCAAGAATTCTTCCACCTATTGACATTCCTTCCTTAAATACAAAGTTTGTAAATAAGTTTGCGATGTCACTTGGCATTCCGGAAATAATGTTAATAGTAAGAACTATTGAAATACCATTTCCTACACCCTTTTCGGTAATCTGTTCACCAATCCACATAAGAACTGCTGAACCGGCTGTCATTGCCAAAATACCTGTTACAATAACACCCCATTTTCTAATGGCATGCATGTCACCGTAAGCAACAGCTGTTGTGTCAAACATCTTCATGTTTGCAAATCCAATAATCATTGCTGTAGATTCGATAAGAGCTAAACCAACTGTTAAATAACGTGTGATTTCTGCTAATTTCTTTCTACCTTCTTCTCCATCTTTCTGAAGTTCATCAAGCTTTGGAATTGCTATTGTTAATAACTGAATAATAATTGACGCTGTAATGTACGGCGTGATATTCAATGCAAATATTGACATTTTCTCTAATGAACCACCTGTGATGGCTGAGAAAAAGCTAAAGTTATCATTTGCAAAGTTGCTCATTATTTCACTAATAGAGCTTTTGTTAACAAAAGGAATTGGGATCTGGCATCCAAGTCTTACAACTATAAGCATAAAAAATGTATACCATAATCTTTTTCTTATTTCTTTAATCTTCAAGGCTTTCTTCAAGTTTTCTAACATATTAGATCACCTCGCAAGTTCCGCCTGCCGCTTCGATTTTAGCTTTAGCTCCTTCACTAAAAGCATTTACTTTTACAGTAAGCTTTTTCGTTAATTCACCATCCCCAAGAATCTTAACGCCATCTCTGGCATTCTTAATAACGCCTGCTTCTAACAATGTTTCAACAGTTACTACAGCGTCGTTATCAAATCTTTCTAAAGCTGTAACATTGATACCAACAATGTTCTTTGAATTAATATTTGTGAAGCCTCTCTTTGGAATTCTTCTGTATAATGGCATCTGACCACCTTCGAAACCTGGTCTAGGGCTTCCTGAACGAGCTTTCTGACCCTTATGACCCTTACCTGCAGTCTTACCATTTCCTGAACCATGTCCACGGCCTCTTCTGAAATTATCATTGTGCTTTGAGCCTTCAGCAGGCTTTAAATTTGATAAATCCATTGTCGCACCTCCTTATCTAAATTAAATTTCTTCAACTTTAACTAAATGTCTAACTCTCTGAATCATTCCTCTGATTGCAGCATTGTCAGGCACTTCGACTGTCTTGTTAAGCTTTGTAAGTCCTAAAGCTTCAGCAGTCTTTTTATTTTTTGGAACTGCTCCAATTGTTGATTTTACTAAAGTAATTCTTAATTTATCTGCCATCTTAATATCCTCCCTTAGCCTAAAATCTCTTCTACAGTTTTACCGCGAAGTGTAGCTACTTCTTCCGGAGTCTTTAATGCAGCTAATCCTTCAATTGTAGCAAGAACTACGTTCTGCTTATTTTTAGAACCTAAAGATTTTGTACGAATATTTGTGATACCAGCAAGTTCTGCAACACTACGTGCAGGACCTCCGGCGATAACACCTGTACCTTCTTTAGCTCTCTTAAGAAGTACTTCTGCACTTCCGAATTTTCCAATAATATCATATGGAATACTATTGTTTTCATCCATAGGAACAGTAATAAGGTTCTTCATTGCATCTTCTTTGCCTTTACGAATTGCTTCAGGAATTTCAGCTGCTTTTCCTAAACCTGCACCAACGTGTCCATGTTTATCACCAACTACTACTAAAGCTGCGAAACGCATATTACGTCCACCCTTTACT
>ERZ857882.49-NODE-49-length-121013-cov-6.540758_pt1 | contig 121013 bp, 115 predicted proteins | sample MGYA00519697_ERZ857882 | MGnify/ENA primary metagenome ERZ857882 (study PRJEB31778, sample SAMEA3449373) | human gut metagenome | biome: human gut; feature: human-associated habitat; material: faeces | place: United Kingdom | collected 2010/2012 ...
ACAGTTAAATAAAGATATATAATATTAGAAAAGTAGCGGGCATTATGATACGCCCCGGTCAGATAGACAGGGGAGTATCATGAAGCCCGTTATTTTTGCTTAAAAGCAACAAAACCAAGTTAAAACATAAAAAATGTTGCCTTAAACATAAGATTTCATCCTCTCTCCGGAGACCCAGGGAAGGGAATGAACATCAATGTTAGCGAGGCAACATTTTTTCTAGTTTTCTTCAGTATCATCTGAAAAATTTTCTGTTCTTTCACTAATAATATATCGTGGTCTGTGTTTAACTTCCATGTAAATCTTTCCTATGTATTCACCGAGAACACCCATACATAGAAGCTGAACACCACTTACAAAACAAATAACGGCAATGGTACTTGTCCAGCCGGCAACCGTAGTGCCAAGAAACTTCTGAATTATTGAAACAATAATAAAGATAAAACTTACAAGAGCAACAATAAAACCAAAGCTGGTTATCATTCTGATTGGTTTTATGCTTAAGCTTGTAATACCATCAAAGGCAAGAGCAAGCATTTTTTTAAGTGGATAATGGCTCTCGCCGGCAATACGTTCGTTTCTCTCATAATATACGGAAGTGCTTTTGAAGCCCACAAGTGGAAACATTCCTCTTAAAAAGAGATTTACTTCCTTAAAATCAGCAAACTCCTGAAGAACTCTGCTACTTACAAGTCTGTAGTCTGCGTGGTTGTAAACAACTTCTGCTCCCATAAAGTTTAGGAATTTATAAAAGCCTTCTGCAGTGGCTCTCTTAAAGAATGTATCTGTATCTCGTTTTGAACGGACACCATATACAATTTCGCAACCGTTTAAATATTCATCAACCATTTCGTTCATGGCATTAATATCATCCTGACCGTCGCAGTCAATGGAGATTGTAATATCGCATTTATCCTTGGCTTCCATTAAACCGGCAAGAACAGCGTTCTGATGACCTCTGTTTCTGCTTTGGGTAATTCCGATAAAATGCTCATCTTCGGATGACAATTTTTTAATTATATCCCATGTAGAATCTTTACTTCCGTCATTTACAAACATTATTCTACTGGAAGCGCTTATTTTTTCTTTTGATATAAGTTCCTTTAATTTGTTTAAAAATAAATCTTTTGTTATGGGAAGAACTTCTTCTTCATTATAACAAGGGATTACAATATATAGTTTTGGTTTCATATTACCCTCCTTACGTACCAGTCAATTATACATAAAGATGTTGCATTTTTCAATTGATAGGATAGTTTTTGTTGATTTTTTGGTAAGTACGATATATATTATTTATAGTTTTGTGAGGAGATTATTTATGAAAAATTATAAAACCTTTTTTCAGGCAGCCATCAAATTCGTATTTGTTATTATGATGTTGATGGTTATCTTTATGGTTACCTGCTTTTCTTATTTAAGCTCATATATTACAGCTCAAATTTTTTTGATTCCCGCAGGTATTTGTCTTTTAATAGCAATTGTTTTTGTAATTTTGTTTTGCTTCATATATAAAAGAAGTAACATTCATGATGCTAAAATATTAAAATCATCAAAAACAATTATTATAACGTCACTTGTATTGCTTATGTTGCAATTGTTTGTCTGCTATAGTGTTTTCTTTTTGACAAGCTGGGATTCAGAAGTACTTACGGTAAATGCATTTAATATTGCACATAATAAAATAGGAAATTTAAATAATGATTACTTTTCAAGATTTCCAAATAACTTATTCTTAGAATATTTATTTATACTTGCATATAAGTTTGCAGATTTCATAGGGATGTCAACATTAAAAACCGGAACAGAGCTGATAGTGATAGGGCAGTGTGTTTTGAATTCCATGACAGGATTTCTGACATTTAAGATTGCAGAAAAAATAAGCAATAGCTACAAAGCAGCATGGTGTACATGGGCGTTTTATTTTATTTTGGTTGGTTCAGCATTCTGGACAATTGTCCCATATTCGGATTCAATAGCATTAATTATTCCGGTGCTTATTTTGTGGATATGGACAACATTAAAGACAGAAAAATATACGTACCTTAAATGGTTTTTAATAATAGTTATTACTTTTATTGGTTATAAAATAAAGCCTCAGACAGTAATAGTATTTATTGCAATAGTTATTATACAGGCAATATATGCTGGATATAATAGGAAGATATTTCTTCGCCTTATAAAGGCAGTTGTGCCGGCAATGGTTGTAGTAATGCTTTTAAATGTTGGTATTGGAAAGGCTGTTTCAACTCTCCCATTCAATATTGACAAGGAAGCAGAGTTTGGAATGACCCACTTTTTAATGATGGGATTAAATGAAGAATCCGGTGGAATATATGATAAAGATGACATTGATTTTTCAAATACAATTGAAACGAAGGAAGAGCGGAAAAAAGCAAATATTGATGAAAGTATCAGACGACTAAAATCTTTTACTCCGCGGAGATTGGCAAAACATATTGCAAGAAAGACCGTATCAAACTATGGCAACGGTATGTTTGGCTGGGGGCAGGAAGCCGGAAGTTATTTTTACAAAGAAGTATACAGAGACAGAGTTCCCGGTATATCAGGTTTCCTGAAGAAATGTATATACAACACAGGTGACTATTATAGGATATTTGCAATAATCAAGCAGTTTACATGGATAATGTGCCTTTTACTTTGTGCATTAAGCTGTATGAGGAGAGATAAGAGTGTAAATGAGGCAGTTTTGGTGATAGCATTGTCTATTATAGGTTTGACCATGTTTGAAACTTTATTTGAGCCAAGGGCAAGATATTTCTATATATATGTTCCTTTCTATGTAATATTAGCCCCAATAGGATTGCGAAATGTTTTGGAGAAATTCAAAAGTAAAAAAGATAAAAAAGAAAGAGTATAACATGGATTTTAAAAATGTTACTAAATATGGTATAATATATGGGATATTTAGGAGACTATAGAAATATATGAACTTTTTTAAAAGACTGAAAGGTCATTTTTCAACGATAACAAGGCACAGACATATGGTAATCAGACATTGCGCAAAGGCCGGTATTTTATGGCAGGGTTTGCGACATGATTTGTCAAAATATTCTTTGCAGGAATTTATTCCCGGGGTCAGATATTACACCGGAACCCGTAGTCCCAATGAAGGGGAAAGAGAGGAGTACGGATATTCTATGGCATGGATGCACCATAAAGGAAGAAACAAGCATCATTATGAGTTCTGGGTTGATTATAATTTAGAAACTAAGCGTAATGAACCTGTTGAGATGCCTTACAATTATGTTGCAGAGATGTTTTGCGACAGATTAGCGGCAAGTAAAATTTATAATGGAAAGCAATATACTGACAGGTCTCCGTTAGAATATTTTGAATATAGAAAACCCCATAAAAGCATTAATTTAAAGACAAGAGATGAAATTGAAACATTACTTGTAATGAATGCTGAAAAAGGTGAAGAAGAAACATTTAAATATATTAGGGAAAAACTTGGAAAGTATAAAGAGGAGAAGTAAATGAAAAAAGTTAGCGTAATTGTTCCGGTTTATAATGTAGAAAAATATTTGGAAAGATGCTTAAATTCATTAGTGAATCAGACGTTACAGGACATACAGATTATTGTTGTAAATGATGGGAGTCCTGATAACAGTCAGGAGATTATTGACAGATTTGAAAAAGAGTATCCTGATAAGTTGAAGGGCTATATTAAGGAAAATGGAGGACTTTCAGACGCAAGAAACTACGGAATGCAGTTTGTTGAAGGTGAATATGTTGCATTTGTTGATAGCGACGACTATGTAGACGAGACAATGTATGAGAAACTATATAATAAAGCAATTGAAGAGGATTCAGAACTTGTCGTATGTGGATATTATAAAGTTAATGATGCAACATATACAATGACTCGTGCACAGTATGGTAATATGGATGAATACGGAAAATCAGCAAGTGAAAATCCTATGCTTATAGAAATGAGCGCACCATATGCATGGAACAAACTTGTTAAGTGGGATTTGTTAAAGAGGAGTGGAGTTCAGTTCCCGAAGGGATATATTTATGAGGATATTCCTACAATGTATCTTCTCATTGCAATGGCAAACAGAGTGTCAAAGGTAGACGAGCAGCTTTACTACTATATAGTTGAAAGAAAAGACTCTATAACAGCTACATTTAATAAATCAAAGGTACTTATAATGAAATCTCTTGATTTGTTTAATCAGAGATTTAAGGATGCAGGACTTTTTGATGAGTTCAGAGACAGACTTGTAGTTATTACTTTAAGACATACTTACTTCAGATTTATTGAATTTGACAGATTTGATGACAGGAAGATGAAAAAGAAACTGGTAAAGGAAGGCTTTGGTGTACTGAATAAGTACTTCCCGGACTGGAAGAAAAATTCCGGAACATACCAGAGATTTGGTTTGCCACTTGATAGAAATGTTAAACGTTGGTTCTATAAGAGAAAGGCATATTGGTGGTTTGTTGCAAGAATGCCATATACATGGGTTGTAAAATTCAAGGAATGGGATCAGAAACACTACAGACGTGGTGGTGAGCTGAGATATGAATATGTTAAGTATTTTGAGAACGACAAGGTTGTAAATAACCGTGTTCTTATTGAATCATTCCATGGAAAAAATATCTCAGATTCTCCTTATGCAATTATGAAGGAGATGCTTGCCAGTGGTAAGAAATATGAAATATACTGCACAACGACAGCAACGAATTATAAATTAAATAAAAAGTTCATTAAGGCAAACAAGCTTAATGTTAAGCTTGTTAAACTATCCAGCAAGAAATACTATAAGGTTCTTGCAACGGCTAAGTACTTAATTAACAATGTTTCATTCCCGCTTTGGTTTATTAGAAAGGATGAGCAGGTTTATCTGAATACATGGCATGGAACACCACTTAAGACCCTTGGAAAAAATATGAAAAAGGGAATAGAGTCCATGAATAATATCCAGCATAACTTCCTTCAGGCAAGTCATTTGCTGTTCCCTAATGAATACACAAAGGAACATATGATGGAAGACTATAATTTGGACAAACTATACACAGGAAAAACTGTTGTAGGTGGATATCCAAGAAACTGCATATTCAGTGATAAGGAAGCAGGGGTTGAAGTTAAGAAGAAATTAGGACTTGAAGGAAAAACAGTTTATGCTTATATGCCAACATGGCGTGGGGCTAACAGTTATAAGATTGCAAAATCAGACATGTTTACAAAGATATTAAAGCAGTTTGACGAAGTTTTGGATGAGAACCATGTCATGTTTGTAAATCTTCATCCTAATACAAAGGAAGATATTGATTACAATGAATTTAAGTATATTAAACCTTTTCCAAATGATGTTCCAAACTATGAATTTATAAATAGTACGGATGCTTTGATTACTGACTATTCAAGTATATTCTTTGATTATTCAATTACCGGAAAGCCAATTATCTTATTTGCTTTTGATTATGATGAATATATGGATGAAAGAGGTATGTACTTAGATATTAAGGATTTACCGTTTGAACTTGTTTATGATATTGATAAGCTTTGTAACATAATAAAGAATGACGAAATTTTCAGTCAGGATTACAGTAAGAATAAAGATTATTTTGACAAGATTCTGAAGAGAGAATCAATAGATGCAACAAAGAATATTTTGGACTGTATTATGACAGGAAGCACAAAAGGCGTAGACATAGAAGACTATGGCTTTAACAAAGATATAGAGCGAAAGGTTTGCGTACAGCTTGAAAGAATTGATACAAAAGAAGAATATGATAAGTTTATTGAAGAAAATAATGGCGAAAATGTAGTGTTTGCCATTAGAGATGTGTATTTCCATACATTAATGAATGAATGGTTCTTTGAGGAGTATAACAAGAAGGTAACTTATTTCATTTATAAATACTGCAAGTTTATTACAAGAGAGGAAGATGAAATCTGGAAGACCACTGATAAGGAACATAAGCCACAGCGTCGTGAGATTAAAAAGAAAGTAAGGGCATATGCTTTTAGAAGATCTCTACCAAACTTAAAGATTACAAATAAAAAAGATATTAAACGTGTTATATAATATTTAGTACAAAAAAGAGGATTGCCAACATGTTGAAGGCAATCCTCTTTTTTATGGTTTATAATTTTTATTTTCCTATTTTTTCTTCTAATTCTCTAATACGCTTTTCATATATGGCACATTGCTGTGTAAGCTTTCTGTTGTGCTCATTCATTTTTGAAACAATGGAGGTAATGGTAATGCAGATTACAATTAAGAATAAAAGTATCAATGCAAAAATTCCATTTGTCCATTCAACAATGCCTATAGCACGAAGAGGAACTTCCAGAATTCCCGGGAAAATTACCACAAGAAGCATTATGATGCCTGTAAGTAACCAGAGAAGTGTGTATTTAAGAGCAAGGCTGTTTCGCTTCAAGAGGGTAAATAGAAAAACAAAGTATAATATAATTGCAACAATTAATGATATTCTTAAATATAAATTCATGTTTATTTCCTCCCAATGCTAATTATAAATCTCTTCACAATAATTGAAATAGATACTTTAATCATATAGTAAATTGATTTAAAACTTTTAATTGAACTTTCGCCACCGAGACGTTCATGCATAATTACAGGAACTTCTTCAACTGTGGCACCGTGCATTACACTTGTGACAATTGCTTCCGGTTCAGGATAATCCTGAGCATAATCCTTTGCAAATAAATGTGTAAGCTTTTTATTAGTGGCACGAAATCCGCTTGTTACGTCGTAGACTTTCTTACCACACATTAACTTAATAAGACCGCTTAAGAAATTAATCCCTGCACGGCGGAGTTTTGATGACTGGAAACCTTCCTTATCAATAAATCGTGAGCCTACAGTCATGTCAGCTTTGCCATCTAATATAGGCTGAATTAGTTCCTTAATGTATTTTGGATCATGCTGACCATCCCCATCAATCTGAATTGCAATGTCATAATCATACATATCAGCATATAAATAACCTGACTGAACGGCACCACCAATACCTAAATTGACAGGTAAATTTAAATAATTAGCATGACATTTTTCTAATATTTCGCGGGTGTTGTCAGTAGAACAGTCATTAACGACCAGATAATCTACATCAAAACCACAGTTTTCAATATTAGAGATTACTGTTTCAATATTATCGCTTTCATTGAAAGCCGGAATAATAACGAGTATCTTCATAATTCCTCCTAGAGTTCTTTATTATTGTTCTTATTTACATTATAACCCACAATGAAAATAAATACAGGGGCACTTAATACTGCCGGATATACATATCTTATCAAAGTGTTTGCAGGACTTGCAATACATGTTAGTAAAAGTACAAGTATTGGTGTTAACATTAATATTTTCTTTTTATCCCTGAAATATACAAATGCCGTAATGACAAGGATAATTCCCCAAACGTAGAAGCCTATGCTTTCAAGCATTCCAAGCCCTGGAAGTCTTCTAAATACGTAACAGAGATTACCCATCTGAATACGTATACGTGAAAGCGATTTAGGACTTTCAAGTCCATAAGGCTTTCCGGTTTCGGCAATGTCCGGATATACGAGCCAGTTTTCAGCTTCAGGGTAGAAATACCCATAGCAGTTATTCATTGTTGCCTGAACATAGACATCAGAATACTTTCCTAAATATTTAAGCCATACAGAGAAAAAGTCTGATAATTGTTCAGGTGTTGTATTTTTATCAAATCTTGATTTTACCGGATCGGAAATTTCCGGATTATATCTTTTTTCGATGTCCTTATTAAAGAAGACGGCTCTGAATTTATCCTGGTCTTCCTGTGGAATATCGTCTCCGTGTTCTTTTAGCACTCTGGCAGCCTGCTGGAAAGGTATTGAATATGCTTCAGCTGAACTACCTGGAGAAATTTTTAACGCAGGGTAAATAACCTGAGTTGTAATTTCAAAAAGAAGAATTGGAAGTATAAAGGCAATTACAATCTTCTTGAAGTATTTCCTGTAAACAATAAGAAATACAACAGCAGTAATTGCAACTACGTATAATCCGTTATTTCTAAGGAACATCATAACCAGTGTCAAAAGAGCTAATTTGACAAGGTTGGATTTTTTGGCAATAAATGCTTCCGTGTCTAATACAAAATCTATTAAAAACAGCAGATACAACAGGGTTGTAAATGCAAAGTTAGTATCCTTTAATGTGGTAAATGCGAAGTTAGCATGAACCGGAATAAGTCCAAACATTAAAAGTAATATTATTCTCAATGTTTTATTAATATTTTTCTTTGCTAAAAATCTGATTGTGTATGATAAAATCAGAGCGAATAATATAGCCTGAATAACAATAAATAAAAACAGTCCGATATATGGCGAACCAAGAATATTTCCAAGTTTGATAAAGCCTACAGCCATAAGTGTCTGTAATACCGGATTGTTGTTGTTAAGTGTAACACTTGGGTCAATCGGAATTACAATACGTATACTGTTTGTATTTTTTCCGTAGAAAGTGTTAAGCATATCGAAGAAGTCAAAGTTTGTTAACCCCGGAAATGCTGCTATATAATAAGGAAGCCACATTAACAAAATAAGTCCGGCTACAACAAACAATGATTTTTTATTGCTTGTAAACCAACTTTGTACCTTTGAATCTTTTTTAACAAAACTGAATTTTTTGAAGAACAGCAGTACACCACAAATCAAAAAGTAAAATAAAATTCCATAGCCGGTTGCTGAAACAATTGACTTGATTACATTTCTTGTTGAGCCAAAAACGAAATCCCAGCTTGCTGTATGTTTAAATGAAGAACCAAATATTTGAAAAAATGTAAAAATAGCAGAAGTTACTGCCGCGCATGGAACAAATTTTGTCATATACTTGGAAATTGTGTAAAAAAGCAATGTCAGGGCAATAACAACAACAAGAGCTTGCATGTTATAGCCAGATAAAGATCTCTTAAAGTCCCAAAGTAAACGGAACAATGCGTTTGGATTTTTCATTGAAATTTCGTCTTCAATAGCCTTATTTGTAACAACCTGTAGTGAAAGGTTTAATGAAACTGATGATAAAAATCCCAAAATAAGATATTTAAGTAAATGTGTTTTTTTGTTTTTCAAAATAAATCTCCTAATCTAAATTATTTTTTGTTGATTTTTTTCGATATTATATATTTTGGTCTGCCTTTTACTTCCTCATAAATCTTAGAAATATAATATCCGATAATACCTAAACTTATCATTATGATACTTCCGATTATAAGGATAAGAAGAATTACAGTCGTAAATCCTGCAACGGCATGTCCCATAAAGAATTTTATAAGGGTCTGAATACCAAGAATGATTGCAAAAAGGAAAACCAGAACGCCGGCAATTGTTACAACCTGCATTGGAGCAGCTGAAAAAGCAACAATATTTGTAATGGCGTATTTTATCAGTGACCAGGTTGACCACTTTGATTCACCTTCTTCTCTTTCTCTTACGTCAAATTCCACAGTTGTTGTTTTGTACCCAATCCATGCTGACAATGCTCTAAAGAATGCGTTTCTCTCAGGCATAGCAAGAAGTGAGTCAACAGCCTTACGGTCTAAAAGTTTAAAATCTGAGGCACGGGACATATCAATTTTCACGGCTTTGGAAATAAGTTTGTAAAATAATCCGGCGCTGGCTTTGTGGAGAATGCTTTCTTTACCACGGCTTCTCTTTACACCTTCCACAACTTCATAGCCTTCCTGCCACAAACGGTACATTTCTATTAATGTTTCAGGGGGATGCTGCAAGTCGCAATCCATAACAATGCAGGCATCACCTGTAGACTCAGCTAATCCCGCAAAAAGTGCTGATTCCTTGCCGAAATTTCTTGAAAAATGAATTCCAACAATATTAGGATTGCCTTTTGAAGCCTTTTCTATTTCGTTCCATGTATCATCTTTTGAACCATCATCTACGAAAATAAGCTCGTAAGGAATATTGTTTGATGCCAATAATTCCGAAATGACACCGGAAGCTTTTGATATATTTTTTCCTTCATTATAACTAGGTAAAATTATTGATAGCATAAATTTATCCTTTCTTCCCAAGGTTTGTCACAAATTTCATTGTAACATAATTTAAATAAGTTTGAAATATAAAGTTGTGCGACACTTTTACAAAGGAAAAAACACATCATCACTTTTTAATCATAATTGACTGATAACATTATCACGATATAATCATATGCATATATCACATATAACTATCAAGAAATAGTAACGAGAGGAGAAGTGAAATGAAAAAATTAAAAAGACTAGTGGCGGTAATGATGGTAGCTTCTTTGGCTTTTGCATTAACTGCATGTGGTACAAAAAGAGAAAAAGCAGCGAAGGAAGACAAATTGGTAATAGCATATCAGATGGGATTGTCTTACACACCGCTGTTAGTAATGAAAGAACAAAACCTGATTGAAAAACATTATGGTAAAAAGGTAAAGGTTGATTGGAAAGTAATGGCAAGTGGTGCAGCCATAAGTGAGGGAATAACTGCAGGCTCAATAGATATAGGGGCCCTTGGAACATCTGTAGCCATAAGCGGAATAGCATCTAAAGCACCATATAAAATATGTACAGGTTTGGCAGCTGTATCATGTGGAATACAGACTAACGACAGTAGTATTAAAACTTTAAAGGATATAAAGGCAAAGGATCAGATTGTAGTAACCCAGATTAACAGTCAGCCGCATATATTATTGTCAATGGCGGCAAAAAAAGAACTGGGAGACGCCCATGCCTTAGACACTAATTTAGTAGCCATGGCCAATGCGGACGGATATTCGGCTTTAATGACGGGGGCAGTTAAATGTAATATGGTTCTGGCACCATATAATTTAATGGAAGTTAAGGAAGGTAATATACATGAGATAAAGGTTAGTGAGGATGTGTGGCCAAAGGGAGACACATTAATAGTTGGAATCGCATCAGAAAAGTTAAATGAAAAAAATCCTGAATTATATAACGCATTTTGCGAAGCAACAAAGGAAGCAATGGAATATATAGAGAAAAATCCTGAAGAAACAGCAAAAATTCTTACTGAAAGCTATGACGCTACACAGGAGGAGATTGCTTCATGGCTAAAGAATGAGGAGGCACAGTATAAAACTGAAGTGCAGGGAGTTATGAAGCTTTCTCAGTTTATGGTAGAAGAAGGATTTTTGGACAAAGGACCAAAAGATATTAAGGAAATTGTATTTGACAACGTGAAAGGAAACTAAGGAGAGAAACAGTGAATAAGAAAACAAAGAATTTTCTGGTAAAGATAATTTTTATAGTTGCGGTGCTTGTTTTATGGCAGGTTTTGTATTCGTTAAAAATTTGGCCGGAGATATTATTTCCATCGCTTAAATCAATTGGACAGGCATTTATAACGGCATTTACGGAAAAAGAACTTGGAGTAATGGTACTTCATTCTTTATCCCTTATTGTAAAAGGGCTGATAATAGGAATTATTCTGGCACTGCTTTTTTCAAGCCTATCGGTTGTCAGTGAAACATTTTATACGATTTATAATATGATTGTTTCAATGTGCGATCTGATTCCGGGAATAGCGCTTATTCCAATAGCCATTTTGTGGCTTGGAGTAGGAGATGCGGCAATAATATTTATGGTGATTCACGCTGTTGTATGGCCAATGTCAAGAAGTATAATCGATGGATTTAATGCCGTACCCCAGTTGTATTTGGAAGTGGGAAGAAATATAGGACTAAGCCCTGTAAAATTGGTGTTTGGAGTGTTTCTGCCGGCAGCTCTTCCAAGAATTTTCTCAGGCATAAAGGTAGGCTGGGCAAGAGCATGGCGAGGACTTATAAGTGCCGAAATGATTTTTGGCGGTGGTGGAGCCTTAGGAATAGGCTACTATATTCAGGATAGAAGAACAAATACAGACATAGCCGGAGTTTTTGCAACAATTATTGTTATTGTCATCATAGGCATTATTGTTGAGTATGGCTTATTTAGAACAATTGAAAATAAGACATTTAAGAAATGGGGTGTGACACGATGAGTCAGGCGATGCTAAAGATAGAGAATTTAAAAAAGAAATATGATAATTCTGACAGAATAATACTTAATAATATTGATTTATCCATAAATGAAGAAGATTTCCTATGTGTTTTAGGACCGTCCGGATGTGGCAAGTCAACCCTGATAAGATGCATTGCAGGCTTTGAAGATTACAAAGGAAACATTACGGTAAACGGTGAAAAGGTAGTAAAGCCCGGGCCTGACAGAATAATGGTATTTCAGGATTTTAATCAGTTATTTCCATGGAAAACTGTCTTAGGAAATATAACATATGCCTTAAAAGTGGGTGGTATGAAAGATAAAGAGGAAAGAAAAGAGAAGGCAGAAAAGTACTTAAATAAAGTTAATCTTCTACAATATAAAAACTATTATCCGCATCAGTTAAGTGGTGGTATGAAGCAAAGGGTGGCAATTGCAAAGGGATTGGCTCTTGGGTCAAAAATAATAATGATGGATGAACCTTTCGCAGCTCTGGATGCTATGACAAGAAAACAGTTACAGGCAGAGCTTATAAAAATAAAGGAAAAAGAGAAAATGACTGTCCTGTTTATAACTCATAATATTCAGGAGGCCATTTCCCTTGGAAACAGAATAATGGTAATGTCCAAAGAGGGAGTAATTAAGGAACATTTATACAATCCTGTTAAAAAACCTGTAACTCCCGTAAGCGAGGGATATGGAGAGTTATGGCAACATCTGAATGAACTGCTTACAGACTAGGCGATAGCTGATGGGTAGGGAAAATTATGACATAACATAAAACTTATAATTGGAAAGTTGGGATAAAAATATTATAATCGTTATAAATAAACATATAATGGTGGAGTTTTTATGAACAGTAATGAATTTAGCTATATAAAAGAGGTCGCAAAGCAGAAGAGTTTTTCAAAGGCATCTAAGGCACTTGGAATATCCCAGCCGGCTTTAAGTAATTTTGTGAAAAAATTAGAAGAAAAACTGGGAGTTCCACTTTTTGACAGAAGTATATCCCCAATCGAAATAACAGAATTTGGGATGGCATATTTAGATTATGCCAATGATGTTTTGGACGCAACGGACAGACTAAATAATGTTATGTCGGATTTGCAGGATTTAAAGCAGGGGGAAATAACGATGGGAAGTGTTGTCTGCTTCTCTACAGGTTATTTGCCGGGGCCGATTTCTGTTTTCAGAAAAAAATATCCCGGTATTACTTTTAAATTGATAGAAGAAAAAGTTCCTGAAATTATGAACAAGTGTCTTGTGGGAGACGTGGATATGTTTCTGACGGATGGAAGAATTGACGATGAACTTTTTGACAAAGAAGAGTTGTTTAGTGAGAGGTTGTTAATGGCGGTGCCAAAGGATGCAGAGATTAACGACAGAATAAAAGAATATGGGATTCCAACAGAGGAGCTTCTCCAGGGCAAAGTTGATTATTCAAAGATAAAGACTTTGGATATGAACGAAGTTAAAGATGAAGAATTCGTATTGCTGAATGAAGAGCAGCATGTACGTAGAATGGTTGACGGAATTTTCGAAAAGGCAGGTTTTTCTCCGCGAGTTGCCCTTTATACATCCCAGACCATTACGGGTCTTGCCATGAGTGTTGCCAATGTAGGAATTTCTTTTGTTACAGAGACAACCGTAAAATTCAATAATATTAAGGAACATGCCTGTTATTATAAGGTTGGCACAACTGAGGATTCAACAAGAACAATGTGTGTTGCATACAAGAAAGGCAAATATATTTCAAAGGCAGGAAGAAAGTTTATTGAAATATTGCAGCAGGAACTGGGATAGGCATATAATTTGAAAGTTTAATAGACTAATTAATTAAAAAGCGTTATTATATATTTTATGGAAAATTACGATTATCAAATAAGAACAAAAAAAATGAATAACCTTCCAATAGTCACCATAATTCTTATAGTAATTAACGTGTTGGTGTTTTTGTATATGGAACTGACAGGGTCCACAGAGGATACTAATTTTCTCTATACTCATGGTGCAATGTACTGGCCAAGCGTTATAGATAATGGTGAATGGTACAGGCTCATAACCCATATGTTTGTACATGCAGGACCGGAGCATTTATTAAATAATATGTTTATGCTGGGAATTCTCGGTTATCAGATTGAGAGGGAATATGGCTGGTTTAAATATCTGCTAAGCTATTTTGTCAGTGGAATTGGCGGAGCAGTTTTGTCTTCACTGGTTGAAATGCGAATGAGCGAAGCAGCAGTTAGTGTCGGTGCCTCAGGGGCAATATTTGGAATATTTGGCATTATGCTGGTTATGATATTTAAGAACAGAAGACGAATGGGTCAGGTTTCCGCACCAAGACTTATAATCCTGTTTGTGCTTATGGTATTTGGAAATATGGAAGAGGGCGTAGACTGGATGGCACATTTAGGAGGTGCTCTGGTAGGCGTGGTTTTAGCCTTTTTATTGTATTGGCCAAAGAACAGAGAAAACTATTTTAATTTATAATTATAGATGAGGAGGAAAGATATGAGTGATTGTATTTTTTGTAAGATAGCTAATGGACAAATACCTTCAACATCAATTTATGAAGATGATAAGGTGAAAGTAATATTTGACATAAGCCCGGCAACTTTGGGACATGCTTTAGTTCTTCCAAAGTCACATGCAGCAAATGTTTTTGAAATTGATGATGAATTACTTGCGCATGCACACATTGTAGCTAAGAAGGTTGCCACAGCATTAAAGGAAGCGACAGGCTGCAAGGGCGTAAACATTTTGCAGAATAATGGCGAGGTGGCAGGTCAGTCAGTTTTCCATTTGCATATTCATGTAATTCCAAGATACGACAATGATGATGCACATATTAAATGGACTCCGGGAACACAGGATACAGAAAAACTTGCAGAGATTGCCGAGAAAGTAAAGGCAGTACTGTAGTATGGTGGCTTGTGGTACTTTGTAGGAGAATAAAACCTTCCGGTGGACCGGAAGTACGTGTATAAGCTTGATAAATTGAAATTTTAAGTGTAGTTCCGCAGCCCGACAGGTTGTGGGTTGTCAGAACTACGTGTATAGGATTGATATATTGAAATTTTGAGTGTAGTTCTGTAGCCCAGTAGGTTGTGGGTTGTCAGAAGTACATGTATAAGCTTGATAAATTGAAATTTTGAGTGTAGTTCCGCAGCCCGACAGGTTGTGGGTTGTCAGAACTACGTGTATAGGCTTGATAAATTCAAATTTTGGGTGTAGTTCCGTAGCCGACAGGTCGTGGGCTATCGGAAGTACATGTATAGGTTTCATATATTGATTACTTTCCACGTACAATAAGAAAAACCTCTTTTCCGACCAACCGGAAAAGAGGTTTTTCTTATCAATCAAGCTGACTAAGCTTCACTTCTATTTACTTAACTGTTTTATTAAATCTACAATTTTTTCAACACCGCCGGTTCCGGCTGACTTTGACATGGCATCAATGTAGGACTGACGGTTGTCATATACCTTGTGGACAGTATTGATTAAGTCATCGGTTGTAGCAACATCTTCGTCAAGAACTTCACTAAATCCCTGTTTTGCATAAGACTTTGCATTCAAAATCTGGTCCCCACGGCTGGCGTGTGCAGAAAGAGGAATAAGAATGTTTGGTTTCTTGAGAGCGGAGATTTCACAGATTGAATTGGCTCCGGCACGGGATATAATAATATCTGCCATTGCAAAGAAATCCTTCATCTCATCGCTGATATATTCAAACTGGGCGTAGCCCTTTGTTCCAACTAATGACTCATCAAGCTTGCCTTTGCCGCATAAATGGGCAATCTGAAAATCCTTAAGTAATTCAGGCAGAGCCTTTCTTACTAATTTGTTTACATTTTCAGCACCAAGGCTTCCGCCGGTAACCATAATTACAGGTTTGTTTGAATCAAAGCCACACATGTTCAGTGCCGTTATTTTGTTTCCACTAAAAAGTTCAGCTCTGATAGGAGAACCGGTATGAACAGCTTTTTCACCTAAATGAGCAGCAGTTTCAGGGAAGTTATGACAAACCTTTGTGGCCTTTTTAATTGCAAGCCTGTTTGCAAGACCGGGAGTCATATCTGACTCGTGAATAATTACAGGGATTTTATACTTGGCTGCAGCATAGACAACAGGCACTGTTACAAAACCGCCCTTTGAAAAAACAATATCAGGTTTAAATTTCTTAACAATCTTCTTTGCCTGAAAATATCCTTTTAATACTCTGAATGGGTCGGAAAAATTCTTCCAGCTAAAATATCTTCTGAGCTTTCCGGAAGAAATGCCTACGTAGTCAAGTCCGGCTTTCTTTACTAATTCAGTTTCCATTCCACCATCAGAACCAATATATTTGATTTCATATCCGGCTTCCTTTAGCTTTGGAACCAGTGCAATGTTAGGTGTTACATGACCTGCAGTTCCGCCACCGGTTAAAATAATCTTTTTCATATATGTAAGTCTCCTTTATAGTTACTAATAAAAGGCAGGGCATATCTCTTACTGATATGCCTGCTCTTTATTATATGTTTTTATCTGTTTTTTTATTTCATCAGCAGTCTTGCCTTCAAGTGTCATATTCATAAGTTTTGTTGCACGGGCAATTGAGTCCGCATCCTGAAGTACAACTGATTTTGACAATCCATTATAAGTAAGAATCTGACGTGAAGGTGTTCCGATAACGCTGAATGACATAATGTTCCAACCATCGCTTCCTGCATCCTGTAACAATCCCACAGAAGAAGAAATATCCATGTCAGTTGTGAAACTGTTCTTTACTGCATCAAGAACACTATTATAATGAAGTAAAGTTGAACCACTCATAAGCTTCTTCTCAATTGCCTTCAGAACTTTAACCTGATTCTTATTTCTTGTCATGTCACCGCTTCCAAAAGAATGTCTTTCACGGGCATATGTCAATGCGGTGGCACCGTCCATTTCCATTTTGCCCTTGGTGTATTTATATGTTTTACGTTCAGGACTTTCTTTTGAATATGTTGCATAAGTTTTGGTTGAAAATGGAATATCAACATTAACATCAATACCGCCTAATGCATCAATTAAATCGGCAAATCCCGTAAAGTTAATCTTTACATAATGGTAATCCTTATTTGTAACATTGAAATTATATAAATGCTTCAAGGTGTCCATAAGAGCGGTGTAACCCGGATTCCACGTAACTTCCTGAGCCCACTGCCAGTCAGAGGCTGTAACAGACTGTCCGCTGCTGTTTGTTGCAGTACCGTTTCCGTATAAACCTACGTGAGTTAACTTGTCGTAAGAACTGTAAGAACCGGCTTTTTCTTTTGCAACAGCTTTTGCCTGAACAGGAACATAGTAGTCTCTAGGTGTAGAAACAAGTAATAAATTGTGCTGTTTAGGATTTACAATTGCAATAAGGTTAGTATCTGAACGAGTCAGCGTTTTGTCGTCGAATTGTCCAAATGTGTCAGCAGCTGATACAAAAACTGCAAAAGGTTTCTTTGATAATTTCTTTCCTGTTGTAAATTTATCTAAATTTGGGGACAATAAATACATTAAAACCAAAAGAATGATTATAACTATAACAGAAATAACATTCCCTCCGATTTGTGCTTTCTTACTTTTTTGTAGCATAAATAAAACAAGAGCCAGCAATACTATAAGTACTGCAATGGAGCCTGCCAGTATGCCCGGAGTAACAAAGGCAAGATTCTTAGTTAAAAGAAGTGCCACAAATCCAACAGAAGCTGCTAACTGAAGAATCACAAAAATAATTCCCAACACTTTAGCAACCTTAGAGTTTGATTTTTTCTTGGATGTAGAACCGGATTCTGAACTGTATCCATAGTACCCTTTCTTGATATCTGATGATTTCTTATTTTTACTCATAAGTACCTCCTTATAATATGGTGCTAATTATACTACATATTAAAAAAAAAACAAAGAGTGGAATAAACTTGATAATTGCTACGGATTCGCTCATTAATTGACAAATATTAGTGGCTTTGGTAAAATTAGTGGTAGTTTATGAGCTGGTGTTGTGTTTACGAAATATCGCAAGCCAGCTTATGTGTTATAGGAGACAAAATGAAACAATCAAGAGCATTTAGAAGAATAATAGTGTTGTTATTGTTGGCTATAGTAATAACTGTACAGACAATGATATTTTGGTATTTCTGGAATCATCATTACAGCGAAGGAATGACAAGAGAATTTTTCTTCAAGGGTCATATGGTATTGCTGTTTGTGTATGCATTGTTGTTTACACTTTTTGGCAATGTTTACGGTGCCTTTAAATTAGGAAGATTACAGTATTCTAATTTGGTATTTTCACAATTGCTTGCACTGTTGTTTACCAATTTTATTATGTATCTTCAGATATCAATGCTTTCATTGGAGCTGGTTAACCCGGCACCTCTTATTGGAATGAGTTTTGACAATATTCTCTGTTGTCTTATTTGGTGTGGAATTGCCATGGCTGTATATAAATGGCTGTATCCGCCAAGGGAGTTACTTCTTATATACAGTGACAGAGATCCGGACAACCTTGTTAAGAAGATAGAAACAAGACAAGATAAATATAATATTAAAGATTCTATACATTGTGATACGGAAGATTCAAAATTAAAAGATGCTATTCTGAAACATCAGGCAGTTCTCTTATGCGATATTCCAAGTGGCAGACGTAATGCAATAATTAAGTTCTGCTATATGCATAACAAGAGAGCATACATCACACCAAAACTTTCAGACATCATTATAATTGGATCTGAGCAGAACAATCTCTTTGACTCACCGCTACTGGTTACTAAGATTAGAGGTCTTAAGTGGGAGCAGGCAACAGTTAAGAGATTACTTGATATTGTTATTGCACTTATTTTGTGTGTACCGACAATTATCATTACTATATTAGTAGCTATTGGTGATTTGATTTGGGACAGAGGACCTATTTTCTACACACAGCCAAGACTTACAAAGGATGGCAAGGTATTTAAAATACTTAAGTTCAGAAGCATGAAAGTTAATTCAGAAACTGAAGGAGCCAGACTTGCATCGAAAAATGATTCCAGAGTAACAAAGGTTGGTAAGGTATTACGTGCAACTCATTTAGATGAACTGCCACAGGTATTTAATATATTGGCAGGACAGATGTCAGTTGTAGGACCGAGACCTGAAAGACCGGAAATAGCAAAAGAATACGAAGAAAGCATTCCTGAGTTTTGCTTTAGACTGAAAGTAAAAGCAGGGCTTACAGGTTATGCACAAGTTTATGGAAAATATAACACAACACCGTATGACAAGCTTAAACTTGATTTATATTATATCCAGCACTACAAAGTGTGGACAGACATCCAATTAATTCTTATGACATTTAAGATAATGTTTATAAAGGAAAATACTGAGGGTGTAAATGAAAATCAAAAGACAGCAATTATTGAAAAGAAATAGGTGGTATATATGACAGACAATTACTCGGTATTAATGTCAGTTTATTATAAAGAAAAACCTGAATATTTAAAGGAGGCCATAGACAGTATACTTAATCAGACTGTGAAAACAGATGATTTTGTTATTGTGTGTGATGGCCCCCTTACGGAAGGCCTGGATAAAGTTATTGCAGATTATGTAAAAACATATTCAGGCTTATTCACTGTATACAGACTTTCAAGGAATATTGGATTGGCTAAGGCTTTAAACAACGGAATTTTGCAGTGCAAAAATGAATTGATTGCCAGAATGGACAGTGATGACATAAGTGCCCCTGACAGAATAGAGAAACAGATAGCTGCAATAAATGAGAAAAAAGCAGACATTGTGGGAGCCAATATAATAGAGTTTGTTGGCAATATAAATAACACGGGAAACAGTAGAATTGTTCCGGAAAAGAATGAAGACATCATAACATTTGCAAAGAAAAGAAGTCCCTTTAATCATCCGACTATTATGTACAAGAAGTCAGCAGTTATTGCTGCAGGATTTTACGAGGATTACAGATTTTTTGAGGATTATAATTTATGGGCAACCATGTTGAATATGGGATATAAAGGGTACAATATTCAGGAGAATCTGCTTTATATGAGAGGCGGGGAAGAAATGTATAAAAGACGTGGTGGATTTTCTTATGTAGGATGCATATACAGGTTTAAGAAACACCTGAAAAAGATAGGTTTTATAGGTGAGAAAGATTTTCTTGTGGGAGTTCTTGGACATGCAGTTGTAAGCATTATACCTAATGGCATTCGTGAGAAGATTTATTCAAAACTACTAAGAAAGGCAAACTAACAGCAAAGACAAATCAATGAAAAAGGCAATATTAAAAATCTTTTTTAAGCCTCTTACCCTGCTTAATAAGATTATAAAGAAAGATGAAAATTTAATATTCTTTTATTCAAACCTTGGATTTAGAGATAATGTTAAGGCTTTCTATGATTATCTTATTGAAAGGGGATATAACAAAAAATATAAAATAGCAGTAAGCGTAAATGACTATATGAAGTATGAAAATAATGCTCCTGAGAATGTGGTTTTTATGGCTAACAAACCGGGAATCAAAACTTTTATGAAGGCAAAATACGCTTTTTACTGTTTTGGAAAGTATCCCATTAAACCGGCGAAAAGTCAGACAGTAGTTAACTTATGGCACGGAACCCCATTAAAGAAAATAGGAAATCTAGAGCCGGCATTGAAAAACATAGATTATAATTTCTTTACCTTTGTAGTGACAGCATCGGAAATGTACAGGCCCATAATGGCAAAAATATTTGGCTGTAGTGAAAATAATGTAGAAGTTCTTGGTAATCCGAGAAATGACGAGTTATTTTTAAATGACAAAAAAACTGATGAACTGATAAAAGGAAAAAGCGAAAAGGTGATTTTGTGGCTTCCTACTTATAGAGAGTACAATGATGATTTCGTTATTTCCATATTAAACAGCAGTCAGCTTAATGAACTAAATGAAGTATTGGCAGAAAAGGACATAAGACTTATAGTTAAGCTTCATCCTTTGCAAAGTGCCGGAGAAGCAAAGAGATTTTCAAACATTGAATTTATGTCACAAAAGGATATAGAAGAAAAAGGATTTACGGTATATACGCTGCTTAGAAATGCAGATGGGTTAATTACTGATTATTCTTCGGTATATTTTGATTATTTGCTTTTAGACAGACCTATAGGTTTTGCAATAGATGATATATCCACATATGAGAATAAACGTGGATTTGTTTTTGAAAATCCAAAGGAATATATGCCGGGAATGGAAATTAACAGCCTTGAAGATATAGAAAAGTTTGTTGATGATATTTATGGCGGCAGGGATTTATATAAGAAAGAGCGGGCAGAAGTTAACCGAAAGGTTAATAACTACAGAGATGGAAACAGCGCAGAGAGAATAGCAAAAAGAGTTTTTGGATAGGAATTAATATGAATATTTCAGGAATAAAAAATAAGTTAAAAAAGAACAAACTTGCCAGAGTGGCAAAGAACTATATTTTTCTCAGCCCTTACGCAAAGTACTACGAAAAATGCAGGATAGAGGACAATGTCATTCTTTATGAATCTTTTTATGGAAAAGGAATGACATGTGGACCGAAGGCAATTTTTAATGAGTTACTTGCTGACAAAAAGTATATTCATGTGTGGGTATATGATAATAAAGAAGCGTGGCGTGATAATTTTGAAAAATATGATTTAAAGGGAAATGTTAAGTTTGTAAAAATAAAAAGCCGGGAGTATTACAGATATCTGGCAAGTGCAAAATATCTTATAAATAACAGTACTTTTCCGGCATGTTTTACAAGAAAAGAAGGTCAGATATACATTAACACATGGCATGGAATCCCCCTGAAACATATGGGATATGATATGCCAAACGGAAATATATCTGTAGCAAATACTGAAAGAAATTTCCTTCAGGCAAATTACCTTTTATCTCCTGATGCTCACCACACAAATATGTACACAAAGGCATATAAGCTGGATGGAATTTTTGAAGGAAAGATAATTGAGACCGGTCAGGCGAGGACAGATACTATTTTTAATTCAAATAGAAGTGATGTAATTGAGAGTCTGAGACAAAAGGGCATTAATGCAGAAAAAGACAAGAAGATAGTGTTATATGCACCGACATGGAAAGGCGAAAACTTTAACGAGCCTAAGGCCGATATAGAACAGTTTGAAAATGTGTGCCTGAAGGTTAATGAGATTGCGGGAGAAAGTGTGCAGCTTCTTATAAAACCCCATCAGGCAGTTTATAATCAGTTAAAGAATAACACGGGAATATTAAAGGGAAAGATTATAAGTCCTACATTTGATACTAATGAGTTGCTTAGTGCGGTAGACGTTCTTATTTCTGACTATTCAAGTATATTCTTTGATTTTCTTGTAACAGACAGACCTATAATGTTCTACATTCCGGATCTGCAGGATTACAACAGGGAACGTGGAATGTATATGGATATAGATAAGCTTCCGGGTCCTGCAACAGATGATGTGGAAAAACTTTGTGAATGGTTAAAGGAGCCGGAAATTTCTGTGGCAGCAAAGAGAGCAAATTACAAAAACATAAAAGAAGAGTTTTGTAAATATGATGACGGCAATGTAGCAAAGAGAATTGTAAAGGCGATTTTTGAGGGAGATTTTTCTCAGGTAAATGTTATTAGCACAAAAACCGAAAAGAAAAAGATATTTATCTCCCTTGGAAGAGCGTTACAGAATGGAATTACTCATTCTTTCTTAAGTCTTCTTAACAACATAGATTATGACAGATATGATGTGACAGCTTATTTCTATGAGGCTGTGGCACCGGATCAGGTAATAAGAATAAATGAAGTAAACGAGAAGGTAAGGGTTCTTGTCAGAACAAATTATATTTTTGCAAAGAAAACAGAATTAATAAGATTGATTATTGGAATGGCATTTAATGCAAAGGGAATATTTGGAAGGATACTTCCTGAAAAATACTTTAAACGTCAGGCTAAGAGAATGGTTGGAAATGCTGAATTTGATTCTGTAGTTGAGTTTTGCGGATATTCACCTATAATGGCATGGGTGCTTCCTGAAATAAAAAGTAAAACAAAGGCTATCTGGCAGCACAATGATTTGATTGCAGACCAGAACAGAAAAGTAAATCATAAAAAGCCTTTAAAGAAAAAAATGGCATTGATTTTTAACACCTATCCAAGATGGGACAGACTGGTTTCCTGTAGTCATTCCGTAATGGAAGTCAATTATAAGAATTTATGTAAACCTAATATAAAAAATAAATTTTCCTACGCAAAAAACACTATTAATTTTCAAAGGGTTTATGACTGCCTGGAAGAGGGCTGTCAATATGAAGGATTTGAAGAACCTAATTCGGAAGAAATTAATTTTGTTACGATGGGAAGACTGTCACCGGAGAAGAATCACAAAAATCTGGTGAGGGCTTTTGGAGAATATTTGAAAGAGTATCCAAAGAGTAAATTGTATATTATCGGGCAGGGCCCCCTTCAGGAAGAGGTTGAAGGTGAGATAGAAAGACTGGGAATTAAGGACAGGGTTGTGCTGACAGGAAACCTTTTAAATCCATTTACATTAATGAGTAAATGTTCCTGTTTCATATTGCCTTCAGTATATGAAGGACAGCCTATGGTTCTTTTAGAAGCAAGGATTGTAGGGCTTCCAATTGTTGTGTCAGACTTCTCGTCTGTTGAGGACAGCCTTATGGAAAATGGACAATATTTGATTAAATCAACACAAGAGGCTATACTAGAGGGGTTAAGGGCATTTGCAAAGGGGGAAGTTCCAACCTGCAAATTTGATCCAAGACAATATAATAAAGAAGCTATTAATGAATTTGAACAGGCAATTTCAAAATAGAAGTATCAGGAGGAAATAAAATGAAGAGAGTAATTACTTATGGAACATTTGATATGTTGCACTATGGACATATTAACTTATTAAGAAGAGCAAAGGAATTGGGAGATTATCTTGTTGTTGTATTATCAACAGATGAATTTAACTGGAATTCAAAGCAGAAAAAATGCTATTTTACTTATGAAGAAAGAAAGCAGGTCTTAGAGGCTATAAGATATGTAGACCTTGTTATTCCTGAAGAAAACTGGGATCAGAAAATTTCAGACGTTCAGGATTATAAGATTGATACTTTTGTTATGGGAAGTGACTGGGAAGGCAAGTTTGACTTCCTTAAAGATTATTGTGAAGTTGTTTATCTTCCTAGAACAGAAGGTATTTCAACAACACAGATTAAAACAGATTTAAACAGCAAAGATTTAAGTACTAAGGGAGATAAATAATCCATGGTTAGCATTATTGTAACACACAAAAGGGATCTTTTTTATTTAAGAGATTGTTTTGAAAGTATTAAGGAACAGGAATTTAAAGATTATGAAACTGTTTTGGTTATTGACCATACAGAAGATGATATGGATGGTATCATTGAGGAATTTAAGGATGCCATTAATTTGAAGGTTTATTATCTTGAGAATAAGTCAGGAGTTGCAGCAGCAAGAAACCTAGGTATGGATAAGGCAACAGGTGAGTATATTTTCTTCCTGGACAATGATGATTATCTGTACGGGGATACAATTAAGAACTTATTAGATGTAATGGACGAAGATTCTGACATGGCATATGGTGTTATGAAACATACCTGGTTTAGAAGAGAAGGTTATAACGAAAATCAGGCAAGTCAGGATGAAGAAAAGTTAGAATTTCTAAATAAATTTGCATTTGACAATCCTATTGAATACAGACTTCAGAGATACAGAAAACTGGATAAGCTGACAGTACTTGCGGCTTTATATAAGAAGTCGTTATTTACGGATAATAATATCAGATTTAATGAGAAACAGACTTATTACGCAGATCCTTTAGTTGTTATTGCTACCCTTAAATATGCAAAAAACATAAAATGCAATGAAGAGGCAGTTTACATTAAGCGCCATCATAATGACAAACTTAACAATCCGGCCATAAGCCAGTTTACGCGAGAAGAAACAATGCTGGATTTCTTTGTGGCGTATAAGAATTCTGTCAAAATGGCAGGAGACAATAAAGTGTTATCAGATCATTTAAACCTTATTCTGGCGAAGTTTATTACAAAGGAATATGTTAATAAATTAAGATGGTCAGAGGATGAACGCTGGGCAGGCGAGTACTACAAGGGGCTTGTAGAATGTGCCCGGGGCTTTAATACAAAGGCCATCAAGAAACATGCCCTTAAAGGAAATGATTTTAACAGGGCCGACAGAAAGCTTGTTGACAGATTTATAGAAGGTGACTTTGAAAAAGTAAAAAAGGCATCTCTTAAGGTTCTGGCAGTAAGAAAAATAGGAAAAATGTTTGAAAACAAAAAGGTCTTTAACAAGACTATTGCTCTTCATGTATTTAACAAAATGAAGTTAAAGGAAAATTATATTGTTTTCGAAAGCTTCATGGGAAGAAACTGCTCAGGGCAACCTAAATATATATATAAATATCTTCAGGAAAACTATGGAAATAAATATGAATATATATGGGTTGTAGACAGAAAAGGTGTAGAAATAGAAGGAAAACATAAGAAATGTAAACGTATGGGTCTTAGATATTTCTACTATATGAACAGAAGCAAATACTGGGTAAACAATATGAGACAGCCCCTCAGTCTTATCAGAAGACCGGAGACTATTATGTTGTCAACATGGCATGGAACACCTCTTAAGAGACTGGTATTTGATATGGATGATGTACATTCAGCAAATCCAAGATATAAAGAGATTGTATATAAGCAGACAAGAGAATGGGATTATCTTTTGTCAGACAATCCGTTTTCTACCGAAAAGTTCCAGAGTTGTTTCTTATTTGAAAAAGAAAAGATATTGGAATACGGATATCCTGCAAATGATCCGTTGTATGCTCCGGATAAAGAAGAAAAGGCTAAACAGATTAAGAAAAAGTTGGGAATTCCTGAAGATAAAAAGGTTATTCTCTATGCACCTACATGGAGAGATGACAATTTCTATGAAGCAGGACAGTATGGATTTGATTTGGATTTAGATGTAAACCGTATGCAGGAATTGTATGGAGATGAATACGTATTATTACTTCGTCTTCATTACTTTGTTGTGGACAAACTTGATTTATCAAAGTATGGCAACTTTACCGTAGATGGAAGCAGCTATGATGACATTACTGATTTATATTTAATTTCAGATATTCTGATTACAGATTATTCATCAGTATTCTTTGATTTTGCAAATCTTAAAAGACCAATTTTGTATTACACTTATGACTTGGATAAATACAGAGACGTACTTCGTGGATTCTATTTGGATATGGAAAAGGATTTGCCGGGACCATTACTTCTTACTAATGACGAAGTTATGGATGCAATTAAAAACATAGACAAAATACAGGAGAAATACAAAGACAGATACGAGGAATTCTATAACAGGTTCTGTTCTGTGGATGACGGAAACGCTGCAAAACGTATTTGCGAAAAGGTATTTGACTTAAAATAGATTAGAGACATGCATTGACTTCTTAAGAAGTTTACAGACAAGGAGAATTTAATGATTAGTATTATTATTGCCTTTCACAAAGGAAGGAATTATTTAAAGGACTGTCTGGATAGTATTCGAAATCAAAAATATAAAGATATTGAAACTATTATAGTTAAAGATATGGAAGCACTGGACAGTTCCGAAAATATTGATGAACTGATTTCTGAGTATTTGGATGATATTAATGTAAAGGTCCTTGAGTTAAAAAATAAAACAGGAGTTAGTGCGGCAAGAAATCTTGGAATTGAAAATGCAAAAGGTGAGTATGTGTATTTTCTTGACAGTGACGATTATGTTATGGAAGATACATTTACAAATCTTTTAGAGGCGGTGGATACACCACCTGACGGACTTAAACTGTCAAAGAATGAAATAAAGTTTGTGTATGGAAAAATTTTTCATACATGGTTTATGAGGGCGGCATTTAACATTGAACAGGGAAATGTTGATGAAGATGAGAAGCTAATTGAGGAAAATCCTGAAAAGTTTGCGGATGCAGTAGATTACAAATTTACAAAGTGTAACAGAATAGAGGAAGTTACATGTCTTGGAACGCTATATAACAGGGATTTTCTAAATAAGAACAAAATAAGATTTGACGAAGAACAGAAGCTTTACGGAGATGTAACATTTCTTGTAAATGTTTTTGCAAAGGATGGACAGTACAGTTATTGTAAAGACAGTATTTATGTAAAAAGATATCACAACGATGAAATAAATCTTCCATCAATAGACAAGTTAGAGGATGAAAACAGAGATGACCTTATGGCAAAAGCGTATATTGACGCATTGAGAATATGCCGGGAGAAAAAAGTTACATTTGAAATTAAAGATGCTCTGGCAAAAATTTTTGCCAAATTTTATATTGATGATTTCAGCAGAAGATTTCATGATAAAAAAGATCAAATTACAGATGAAAAAATAAAAATATTTTCTGAAGCACTTAAGGAGTTTGATAAAAGTTCATTTAAGGGCCTGGGGGTATTTGAAAAGAAAATAATAAAAGCAGGAGCAGCTGCAGATAAAGAGAAAATAAAGAAATGGTCTAATATCCGACTTATAAAAAATAAGATTATTGTTATGTTTTCAAGTAGAAAACATTTATACAGAACACTTAACGTTTACATTTTCAGTAAAATGAAACAAAAGGACAATTGGATTATTTTCGAAAGTTTTGTAGGACGAAATTATTCAGGACAGCCAAAGTATATTTATCAGTATCTTCAAAAGAATTACGGGAAAAAATATAAGTATATCTGGATTGTAAACGACAAAAAAATGGAAATCGATGGAAAGCATACAAAGGTTAAACGATTTGGACTTAAGTACTATTATTATATGACAAGGTCTAAATACTGGGTAAACAACATGAGACAGCCTTATGCATTTCCTAAAAGGGACAGTCAGATAATGCTTGAAACATGGCATGGAACACCGCTTAAGAGACTGGTATTTGATATGGATGACGTACATTCAGCAAATCCGAAATATAAACAGATTGTGTATAAACAGTCAAGAAAATGGGATTATTTATTATCAGACAATGGATTTTCAACGGAAGTTTTCCAGAGCTGTTTTATGTTTGATAAGGAAAAAATATTGGAACTGGGTTATCCCGCAAATGACCCAATGTATGACAAAAATCTTGATGTGAAGGCTGCGGAATTAAAGAGAAAAATCGGAGTTCCTTTAGATAAGAAGGTTCTTTTATATGCACCGACATGGCGTGATGATAATATGTACGGAGCAGGGGAATATAAGTTTGAACTTGCCCTTGATCTTAACAGACTTCATAAGGGGTTTGGAGATGAGTATGTTATTCTTTTAAGAATGCATTATTGGGTTGTAGATCAGCTTGACTTAAAGGGGCTTGAGGATTTCGTTATTAATGTAAGTAAATACAGCGATATAACAGACATTTATTTAATATCAGATATTTGTATGACGGATTATTCTTCGGTATTTTTCGACTATGCAAACCTTAGAAGACCAATACTTTTCTATATGTATGATTTGGAGAAGTACAGGGATGTTCTAAGGGGATTTTATCTGGATATTAATAAGGATTTGCCGGGGCCGATTCTTACAACAAATGATGAAGTTGTGGATGCACTTAAGAATATTGACGAAATAAAGAAAAACTACAATTCAAAATACGAAACATTCTATAACCGATTCTGTCACATAGATGACGGAAATGCGGCAAAGAGAGTTTGCGAAAAAGTTTTTAAATAGAGAAACTGCCGGGTCAGGAGTACTTTGTAATAAAAAATTTGACAATAATAGATAATAATATATAATAAGTGCGTGTATTACTAAAGAAATTGGAGGTAATATGAAGAAATATATTGAAAGCTTCATGCGATATAGATTTCTCTTAAAAGAATTAGTAATTAAGGGAATTAAACTAAAATATAGAAGATCATATTTAGGTTTGGTATGGACTTTATTGGAACCATTACTTACAACAATGGTATTAACATTTGTATTTGGAAATTTGCTGGGACGTGGCGATGCCTTATATCCGGTATATATTTTGTGTGGTAGACTGCTGTACAGTTGTTTCTCAAGCACAAGCAAAATTGCTATGCGTTCAATAAGATCCAATCAGGCAATGATTAAGAAGGTGTATGTACCTAAATATCTCTATCCATTGTCCAGTATAATATATAATTACATTTTATTCTTATTATCACTGATTGTATTGGCGCTGGTATCAATTGTATTAGGGGTTCATTTTACATGGCATATTATAGAAGCAATCATACCACTTGTAATATTATTTATTTTATGCGTGGCAGCAGGTCTTATTTTATCCACGGTATGTGTATTCTTTAGGGATTTAGAGTATCTGTGGGAAGTAATACTTATGCTTATTATGTATTGTTCAGCAATCTTTTATCATATTGACTCAATTGGGGAACAGACAAAACAGATACTTAAATTCAATCCGCTGTATTGTCTTATAAGTAACTTCCGTTGCGTATTGATAGAACAGGGTTCAATATTTACATCAACAAGTTATGGTATTTCTAATTTGAATATGATGATTTATTCATTAGTATTTAGTTGCGTGGCACTTGTTGTTGGAGTCGTTATGTTTAAGAAGAATCAGGATAAGTTCATCCTACACATATAGGAGGCCTATAATGGGAAATGTTGCACTTGAGGTGGAGAATATAAGCATCCGCTTTAACTTAAGTAAAGAAAAAGTAGATAATTTAAAGGAATTAATTATAAAAAAAATAAAGGGTGAGAAAATTCGTTTTAATGAATTTTGGGCTCTTAAAAATATTAATTTTGAATTAAAAAAAGGTGACAGACTTGGTATTTTAGGACTTAACGGAGCAGGAAAGAGTACGCTTCTTAAGGTAATTGCAGGTGTTTACAAACCAACTACGGGAAAGGTTACAAGAAACGGGCATATTGCACCTATGATTGAACTTGGTGCAGGCTTCGATCCAAACTACACAGGGAGAGAAAATATCTTCCTTTACGGTTCTGTTTTGGGATTTTCAAGAAGTTTCCTTGAAGAAAAATATGAGGAAATTCTGGAGTTTTCTGAACTTGGAGATTTTATTGATGTACCTATTAAAAACTATTCTTCAGGTATGAAGTCAAGACTTGGATTTTCCATTGCTACGGTTGTTGAACCTGAAATTCTTATTCTGGACGAAGTATTGTCTGTTGGTGATGCTAAGTTTAGAAAGAAATGTGAGAAGAAAATGCAGAAGATGTTTGACCATGGAGTTACGGTTCTTTTCGTATCCCACAGTCTGGCACAGGTAAAGAGACTTTGCAATAAAGCCATTCTTTTGGAACACGGACAACTGATTGCCTATGGTGACATTGATGAAGTGGCTGATATATACGAAAAGAAATTAGATGAATAAAATATTACCGACTATATAAGAATTAGGAGGAATAGAAAATGGAATATAAAACAAGAGGAACATGCTCAAGATTAATAAAATTTGACGTGGAAGATAACAAAGTAACGAATGTACAGTTTGTTTTAGGATGTAATGGAAACACTCAGGGTGTGGCAGCTTTGGTGGAAGGTATGGACATCCACGAAGTAATTAAAAGGCTTAAGGGAATTGATTGTAACGGAAGAGGAACTTCGTGTCCGGACCAGCTGGCAATTGCATTGGAACAGTATTTAGAACAGCAGTAATTTAAGCCAATAGGAGAAATATATGCTTGGAATTATAGGCGCAATGGAAATTGAAGTGGCTACATTAATTGATGCCATGAAAATTTCAAAAAAAGAAACAAAAGCAGGTATGACATTTTGCTGTGGAAAAATTGAAGGTAAAGATGTTGTAGTTGTAAAAAGTGGAGTTGGCAAGGTGAATGCAGCTATGTGTACCCAGATTCTTATAGATGATTTTGATGTAGATGCGGTAGTTAATACGGGAGTTGCCGGTTCTTTAAACAATGATATTGATATTTGTGACGTTGTGGTATCAACGAAAGCCCAGCAACATGATATGGATGTAACTGCATTGGGATATGACAGGGGAATTATTCCGGATATGGAAAAATCAGTATTCGAGGCTGACTCTAAGTTAATTGACCTGGCAAAGAAAAGTGCAAAAGATGCAGGACTTGAGATAAATGTTTTTGAGGGTAAGGTTTTGTCAGGGGATCAGTTTATTGGAACTGAAGAGGCAAAGAATTTCCTCAAAAAAGAATTTGCAGGAGACTGTGCTGAAATGGAAGGTGCAGCAATTGCACATACAGCCAGTTTAAATGGTGTGCCGTTTATAGTTATACGCACAATTTCCGATAAGGCAGACGGAGGAGCAGAAATGGATTATCCGACTTTTGAAAAGAAGGCGGCAAAGAATTCAATCAGCCTTATGAAGCAGATAATTAAGAATTATTAGAGAAATTGACGAACGATTTATAATGATATATTAATTACTGTGTGTTATTATGATAATGCATAGCAGAAAGTGTTATTATAATATCAAAAATGAAAGTGGGGAAATGAATATGATGAATTATTACATAAGTGAATTGAATAATATTTTGGAGAAAACAGTGCCAAAGTTTATAAATGAAAAGAACTTCCTGCTAATAGTGGGAAGTATTTTTTTGCTGGGAGTTGTCACAAAATGGCTGGTTATGAGGAATTATGCAAAACTGATACGACGGGCAGAAAATATAAATCACACTAAAAATGCAACTATAAGACAGATAAAAATAAAATATGACAGCATTATGAATGTCAGTGGAAAAATGGAAAATCCAATTCTGTTTGTACAGCGTCACATAAATAAATGTAAAGTAATGCACATATCATTAAACAAATTGGGGAATATTATTAACTATTGTAGTGTTTTAATTGTTGGTATTTCTGCCATAGTGGCGTATCAATTGTACGACGAAGTACCAACAAAAATGGATTGGATAACCTGTTTATTCATGGGATGTTTTTTAGGAATGACATTAGATATGATTAACCGTACAATGCCGACGGCGGAAAAGAAGATGGAGCTTGTATATGTGGTGTCAGATTCACTTGTTAATGGGGAAGATAGAGTAAGAAAAGAAGAGAGTACTTCTATGGATTCTCCTGATAATGAAGATATTACGGTGCAGGAGAAGACTCAGGAGGAACTGGAAGAGGAGCAGGTTCTTAATCAGGTTATTGGGGAATTTTTGCAATAAAGTCTGAAAAAGTACGAAAGAATTGTAAAAAACAGTAGAATAAGGGGTTGATTAAATCATTTCAAAAACATATAATATAGGGTAGTTTTGAGAAAAAACGGAGGAGAAAGCTATGTCTAAGGTAACATTTGATTATTCAAAAGCTACTTCTTTCATTTCAAATGAAGAAGTTGAAAGCATGAAGAAAATTGCAGAAGATGCAAAAAAAGTTTTGGTTGACAAAACAGGGGCAGGAAATGATTTTCTTGGATGGATTGATTTACCGGTAAACTATGACAAAGAAGAATTTGACAGAATAAAGAAAGCAGCAAAGAAAATACAGGAAGATTCAGAAGTACTTATTGTAATCGGTATTGGTGGATCTTACTTAGGAGCAAGAGCAGCTATTGATTTCTTAAGACATGGGTTCTATAACAACGTGTCAAAGGAAATTAGAAAAACTCCTGAAATTTATTATGCAGGAAACAGCATTAGCCCTGCATACCTTCAAGGTTTAATTGACGTCGTTGGAGACAGGGATTTTTCAGTAAATATTATTTCAAAGTCAGGTACTACAACAGAACCGGCCATTGCATTCAGAATATTTAAGGAAATGCTTGAAAAGAAATATGGAAAAGAAGAAGCTGCAAAGAGAATATATGCAACAACAGATAAGTCAAAGGGAGCCCTTAAGGGACTTGCTACAGCAGAAGGATACGAAAGCTTCGTAGTTCCTGATGATGTAGGTGGACGTTTCTCAGTTCTTACAGCAGTAGGACTTCTTCCAATTGCAGTAAGTGGCGCTGACATTGACAAACTTATGGAAGGTGCAGCAAGCGGAAGAGAAAAGGCTCTTAATAATGCATTTGAAGAAAATGATGCAATTAAGTATGCAGCAATCAGAAATATCTTATTAAGAAAAGGAAAGAGCGTTGAAATTACAGCTAATTATGAACCAAGTCTTCATTACTTTGGTGAATGGTGGAAACAGCTTTACGGTGAAAGCGAAGGAAAAGACCAGAAGGGTATTTTCCCTGCAGCAGTAGATCTTACAACAGACCTTCATTCTATGGGACAGTTCATTCAGGACGGTTCAAGAATTATGTTTGAAACAGTAATTAAGATTGAAGAAACAGATGCAAAGATTATAATTGATAAGGATCCTGAAGATTTAGACGGACTTAACTATCTTGCAGGTAAGGATATGGATTTTGTAAACAAGAGTGCCATGAATGGTACAATTCTTGCACATACAGATGGAAATGTTCCAAACCTTTTAGTTAGCGTTCCAAAGCAGAACGAATTCTATCTTGGTGAATTATTCTATATGTATGAATTTGCATGTGGTGTAAGTGGATATATTCTTGGAGTTAATCCATTTAACCAGCCGGGTGTAGAAAGCTACAAGAAGAACATGTTTGCACTTCTTGGAAAACCGGGATATGAAGATATGACAGCTGAACTTAACAGCAGATTACAGTAAATAATTAACATTTAAATAAAATACCTGCATTGGCTTGTCCGATGCAGGTATTGTTAGTTTAAAAATATTTAATTTAATCTTCTTCGATCACATAGAAATCTAAGTAGTCAAAATCTATTGATTCCACGAAACTGTCGGAATAGAAACGGGTTCGTGATATGCGTTTAAATTCGTTAATGTTAGTATCAAGCCAGATAGGATTGCTCAAGTCAAATTCGTCGCAAATCATTTCCAGAGCTTTAAAAATCTTATGAGTTCTGGTATCATTAATGTTCAATTCTATAGTGGTGCTTTGCAACATCTTATTGCTCTTAAAAGTTCTTCCCCAAACTCTAAACATAGAAAATCCTCCTTTTAATTGGCGTAGTATAGATTGTAAATCATATTGCTGTTACTGTAAAGCAAAATAAAATAAATTTGTAATAAAAGTTCCCGATGCTAAAAGTTGTAATGAAAGCGTGACTCTTCACCATTATAGAAAAATGTGGTATACTAAAGCATACTAGGCTTTTGTGCCTTAAAGTATGAAAAACGAGATTGTCATAAAAATATAGGGAAACGGAGAAACATATGGGAAAAGAAAGTAAAAATAAGCTGAAGGGCAGTTTGTCAAAGTACATAAAGGTTCCAATATATTTTAATATTCTATGGATTATTGTGGCTATTATTGCATTGTCTATTGATGTTAAGGTGGGAGCATTAATTACATCCATGGAAATTATTTATATTGTTGCAAGCCTTATAGTATATGTAAAATTTAAGCCTAATATTATGAAGACTCTTGTAGAGTTTGGAGCTGAATACAGTCAGGTTCAAAGACAGATGTTGCACGAAATGGAAGTGCCTTATGGATTACTGGAAGAAAATGGAAAGATACTTTGGACAAATGAAAAGATGGATGAACTTTTCAATGGAAAGAGTGTCCGAAATAAAATCGTATCTGCCGTTTTCGATGATTTTAAACCGGAATATTTAGAGTTTGATGATGAAGGCAAAAAAGAATTTCAGATAAAAACAGAAGATAAAGTATTTAGGGTTATTTTAAGGGAATTTAAGATGAACAAAAAGAATGAAGACAGTTCCCTTGCACAATTAACAGAAAATAATGCCGGGCTTATTTCCATGTATATGCTTGATGAGACTACCGTTCAGAGGTTGACGAAAGAAAATAAGGAAGAAAAGCTGGTTATCGGTCATATATATATAGATAATTATGATGAAGTTCTTCAAAGTATTGAGGAAACAAGAAGAACTGTTCTGGTTGCCTTAATTGACAGAAAGATAAACAAGTATTTTGCCCAGTATGATGGAATAGTAAAAAAACTGGAAAATGACAAGTATTTCGTTGCATTTAAAACAAAGTATATCAGTAAAATGCAGACAAACAAGTTCTCCGTTTTAGATGAAGTAAAGACAGTTAACATAGGAAACGGATTGCCAATTACCATCAGTATAGGTATTGGTATGAGCGGAAGTGGCTTAATAGACAGTTACGATCTGGCAGGAACGGCTATTGACATGGCATTAGGTCGTGGTGGTGACCAGGCCGTGCTAAAAGATGGTAATAAGATATATTATTATGGTGGAAAAACTAAATCTGTAGTTAAGAACACAAAGGTAAAATCAAGAGTTAAGGCTACGGCATTTAGAGATTTAATTGAAACAAAAGAAACAATTTATATTATGGGACACCATATTGGAGATAATGATTCCTTTGGAGCCTCGATTGGTTTTTATAAGGTGGCCAAAACTATTGGTAAAGAGGCCCATATAGTTCTTGGAGAAGTAAGCAGCAGTGTAGTTCCTCTAGTGGAAATGTTTAAACAGCAGGATTCATATGAAGAAGATATGTTTGTAAGTGGAACTGAAGCAACCTTTAAGATAGGCAAAAACGATGCCCTTATTATAGTGGATTGTGGAAGGGCCGCATACACAGAGCATCCGGAACTTGTAAGAAGAGCTCAGTGTGTTATGGTATTTGACCACCACAGACAGTCAACGGATGTTATTGACAATGCCCAGCTTTCATATATTGAATTATCATCATCATCAACATGTGAAATGGTTGTAGAAATAATTCAGTATATTCCTGAAACAGTTAAGCTTACAAAGATGGAGGCCGAGGCAATTTACGGTGGAATTATGATTGATACTAATAATTTCACTAACAGAACAGGAGTAAGAACATTTGAAGCAGCAGCATATTTGAAGAAAAATGGTGCTGACATTATAAATGTACGTCGAATGTTTAGGGATAATTTAGATGACTATAAGGCGAAGGCAATTGCAATTCAGAACACTGAGATTTTCAAGGATGAGTATGCAATTTCAGTGTGTAGTGCAAAGGATGTTTCATCGCCTACAGTGGTAGGGGCACAGGCAGCTAATGAATTGTTAAATGTAAAGGATGTGAAAGCATCATTTGTATGTACACCATATAATGATCAGATATATATAAGTGCAAGATCAATAGATAAGGTAAATGTACAGCTTATAATGGAAGAGTTTGGTGGCGGTGGTCACATGAATCTGGCAGGAGCTCAGGTTAAGGATAAATCATTAGGAGAGGTTGTGCAGCTTATTAAGAATGTAATTAGCAAAAAAATAGAAGAAGGAGAGATGTAAATGAAGGTTATTTTATTACAGGATGTTAAGACTCTCGGCAAAAAGGGAGAAATTGTAGATGTAAATGATGGATATGCCAGAAACTTTATATTGAAGAAGAATTTAGGATTAGAAGCTACAGGCAAGAATTTAAATGACTTAAAACTTCAAAACAGAAACGCAGAAAAGGTCGCTAAGGAAAAGTTAGAAGCAGCTCAGAAATTGGCAAAAGACCTTGAAGATAAGTTCGTTATCGTAAAAATTCAGGCAGGAGTTGAAGGCAAAGTATTTGGCTCAATTTCCAGCAAGGAAATTGCACTTGAAGCAAAAAAACAGTTAGGATTGGAAATCGACAAGAAAAAGATTGTTATTCCTGATGCAATTAAATCATTAGGAACATACAACGTAAATATTAAGTTACACAAAGACGTAACAGCAACTTTAGCAGTTAAAGTAGAAGCAAAATAAACATTTAGATAGAGAGTGAAGTTATGGAAGAGGCAGTTGTAAAGAGAATAATGCCTCATAGCAATGAGGCAGAGCAGGCAGTAATTGGATCCATGATTATGGATGTGGATGCAATACCTGTTGCTATGGAAAAACTGACGGATGGAGATTTTTATAATAAACAATATGGTTCGTTATTTAAGGCAATGGTACAACTTTATAATGAAGGCAGAGAGTGCGACCTTGTAACTATAAAGACAAAGTTAGAGGAGATGGAGGTTCCATCAGAAGTTATCAGCATTGAGTTTATAAGAAATATATTGGAGATGGTTCCTACATCAGCCAATATTAAACAGTATGCAGGGATTGTTTATGATAAATCTGTTATGCGAAAACTAATCAGGGCAAATGAAAACATTGCCAATACCTGCTATGCCGGAAACAAGCCTTTACCGGCAATATTGGAAGAAACTGAAAAAGATATTTTCAGCCTTTTACAGAGTGGTGACACAGGAGAATTTAAATCCGTAAGACAGATAGTTCTTAATGTATTTGATAAAATTGAACAGGCTGCCCAAACTAAGGGAACAATTACAGGCTTGGAAACGGGATTTAGAAAGCTGGATACCCAGTTGTCAGGACTGCAACCATCGGACCTTATACTGATTGCCGCAAGACCTTCCGTAGGTAAGACGGCATTCGTACTTAACCTTACGGAAACAATTGCAGTAAAACACAATATACCTGTTGCAATATTCAGCTTGGAAATGTCAAGTGAGCAGTTGGTTAACCGTATTTTGTCACAGAATTCAATGGTTAGCTCACAAAAAATCCGTATCGGTGATTTAACGGACAATGAATGGGCTAACATTGTAGAGTCAGCCAATATAATCGGTAATTCGAATATTATTATTGATGATACTCCCGGTATCAGCATTGGTGATATGCGCTCAAAATGTAGAAAGTTCAAGCTGGAACATGATATTCAGCTGGTTATAGTGGATTACCTTCAGTTGATGACTACAAATACACCTCACGGAAGCCGTGAACAGGAAATTGCAGAAATTTCAAGAACTTTAAAAGGAATTGCCAGAGAGTTAAATGTCCCGGTTATTGCATTGTCACAGCTTAACCGTGCGTCAGAAACAAGAGAAGACAGAAAGCCAATTATGGCTGACCTTCGTGAATCCGGCTCAATCGAGCAGGATGCCGACGTTGTAATGCTTATGTCCCGATATTATGATAAAGAGAAAAAAGAAGAAGATAGAAACAGAATTATCCTTAATGTGGCTAAACAGAGAAACGGTCCGGTAGGAGAAGTTGAACTTGTTTGGCTTCCACAGTTTACAAAATTTGAGGATGCTGAACAGCCCGGGGACCGGATTTAGGATTTTACAAAAATAGCATAAAAAACAGCAGGCGTTATTATCAGAAACGTGTCGTATTTCTATTTTTGCTGTGCCGCCTATTAGCAATTGCTTCCGCAAACTCAACCGCTTCGCGGTTTCAGACAGTGCTCACGCAATTGCAACTATGCTCGCAAAAATAACGAAATACTTCCAATGTTTCTTCTAATTAACGCCTGCTGTTTTTTATGCTATTTTTGTAAAATTCCAAATCCGGCCCCCGGGCTGTCAGGCACTATCAAATTTTGTAATTCTTCGACAATACCGCAAAAGGTTACAAAAAATTCGGTGATAGAAATATTGAAGATTGAATATAATGGATTTATAATTTTTTTATCACGTTAATGAGTATGATTTAGGAGGTTGCAATGGGGGAAAAAAGATATATTATTTCTGACGCATCGAAAATGCTGGGAGTCGAGTCCCATGTGTTAAGGTATTGGGAGGAAGAACTGAATGTGGTGATTCCAAGAAATGAAATGGGGCATAGATATTATACGGATAATCACATTAATTTGTTAAAAAACGTAAGGGATTTAAAAGAACAGGGATATAGTCTTAGAACAATAAAAATGATGTTGACGGACCCAGATGATAGAAGCAAAAAAACACAACGGGGAGTTATGCCCCTTACTGCCACTGCGGTAGGAACCCCGACCATAGGTCAGAGTATTGAAAGCACTCAAAATACAAAAATGGAACAGTTTCAGGCAATAATGGATAAGGTAGTTTCAAAAGCATTAAAGTCTTCAACAGCTAACCTTGGAAAAGAAGTTAGTGGAAATGTTAGTGAAACGGTATTAAAGGAAATGAATTATCTTATGCGTATGCAGGATGAGAGAGAAGAGGAACGCTACAAGAAATTGGACGAGGCAATGAGGAGGAAGCAGCATATGAGCATAAGGGATAAAAGGAAGAAACTTAAGGCAGAAAAGCAGCTTTTGAAGAAAAGCAAGAAGCAGGAAGTTAAAAATGCTAAAGAGTTAAAGAAAAATAAAGAAGAGAAAAAGAAACAGGATATACATATTGGTAAAAAGCCTGTAACAAATTAGAAAAATAAAAACCGTCATATTATATGGCGGTTTTTATTGCTAATTCAAATATTAAGCATCTAATTCTATTGAACCTGTTGGGCAAGCACCTGTACAAGCTCCACATTCGATACATGCTGATTCATCAATAACGAATACTCCGTCACCTTCTGAAATAGCGCCAACTGGACAAGCGCCTGCACATGCACCACAACCGATGCATCCATCGTTAATTTTGTAAGCCATTATGTAAGCCTCCTTTAAGTTTTTATAGGTTTATAATAATACAATTGCCGACATATTGCAACATTATTATATTTAACAAATTTAGTAATTTATATATTTATTTCCTAATAACGGTTACAATTCTTCCAAAAAAATGAATATCATCAATGTCATTTATAATAATAGGTTCGGTTTGATAGTCAAAAGATTTCAGTGTGATAGAATCTCCCATAACATACTTTCTAATGTACATATTGTGTCCTATTAGAAAAATCCCAATTTCATTATTTACCGGAAAACGGTCTTTGGCAATAAGTAGGATATCGCCATCAACATATGTAGGAGATAATTTATCTCCAATTATTTTTATTCCACACATTATAATATCTCTAAGTGAGTGGTCGTATGCAGAAATGTCAATGGATTCAATGGAAATACTGTTATAAATCATGCCATCATACATTTCCCCACAGGGAATTAAAATAGGAGCAAAATCAGTCCCTGAAAGATGACTCTGTTCCTGTAAATATATTTCAAAGTTAGCTATTTCTTTTATTAGGGAAAAAGCCCTGTTTGGAAGTTTAGGTACGGCAATTCCATAAATAGAATCCCTATCAATAAGATAATCGAGGCTACACCCCAATGACTGACTTATTTTAAACAAAGTATAACAGGTTGGATTATTAATTTTCCCGGACATAAGTTTCTTAATGGAGTCATAAGGGATGCCTGATTTTTCTGACAAGTCTTTAATCCCCCATCCATTTCGTTCCATCAGACTATTAATAGTACCAATCCATTTCTCTTTGTTATAAAGGATTTCGCTTTCCCGGTCATCGACTACATTTTCCATATTATTCCTCCCTAGGTATATAAATACCATAAATTTACTTAAACTGACAATAATTAGTGCCGAAAAATACCTTTTAATGTTTGAAGAATAAGGATATTATATTAGGGCATTGTAAGAAATGCAATATTTTTAAGGTAGATGTGAAGATTATTAACATAGAACCTTGTGTATTGGGGGGTAAAACTAAAAAATATGAAAAAATTGAAAGTATTATTGGCGGATAGCCAGGAGATGGTCAAACAGGCGGTAGCAGAAAAATTAAGGGAAGATGAAAACATTATTTTAATTGGTGCTACGGATAATGGTAAGGAAGCATATGATATGTTCAGGTTAGAGAAGCCGGATGTTATTATTTTTGATTTATTGCTTTCTGTATATGATGGGTATACGCTATTGGACAAGATGAATGAATATGGAAAGAAGCAAAATGTAAAATTTATTATGACAATGTCAGTAACTAATGATACTCTTGCCAATGAGGCATTTTTAAGAGGTGTGGATTATTTATTAAAAAAGCCTTATGATGCCAATATTGTGGTAGAAAAAATTAAAAAAATATATTATAGGATGAATGAGATATCTAAGGAGAAGCAGCAGAATACAAACAAAACTGAAATTATTAAATCAATGAATCAAAGTCCGGAGAAAACAACTGAAAAAATTGATTCTGTAATTTCCAGAAGATTAAATGAAATTGGCATACCGGCAAAACTTAAAGGTTATAGGTATATGATTACAGCGGTAAAAGAGGTAATTGGAAATGATGGTGCGTTGGATGCAGTCACAAAAATTCTTTACCCGGATGTGGCAAAAATACATAATTCTACTCCACAACGCGTAGAAAAGGCAATACGTCACGCTATAGAGGTGGCATGGACTATTGATAGGGAGAGTCAGTTTAAAAAAGAATTTTCATATCTTGTAAGTATGGGAAAACAGCGGCCAACTAACTCAGAATTTTTAGCAAAGTTAAGTCAGGACATAATTCAACAGGCCACATGAAACGAAGAAAAATAGTGATGAATTATAAAACCCGGGTAAACACACCCTTTTTATCTGTTTCCTCGGGTTTTATAAACCGCTACTATTTTAACTTTTAGCTTTTTTGATTGAGAAGACGAATTCTGTTCCGACGCCCTCTGTGCTGATAACGTCAATAGTTTCGTTGTGGGCAAGGATTATCTCCTTTACAATTGATAAACCGATTCCGGAACCTGTTTTGTCACGCCCCCGGGAAAGGTCAGTTTTGTAAAATCTCTGCCAGATTTTGTCCAGACTAGTGCTTGGAATGCCCATTCCAAAATCTTTAACTGAACAGTAGACTTTATCGCCCTTATTATATAGTTTAATAATGATTTTTGAGTTCATGTTGCTGAACTTAATGGCATTGTCCAACAGGTTATATAAAACCTGCTCAATTTTTCCCTTGTCAGCACATACATTGTAATGCTTTTGAGGAAACTGAATGATAAGTTCAATATGCTTCTTTTCACAACTCCCCTGGAATGTTTCCACAGTGGAAGCGATAACATTTTCCATGTTAAATTCTTCAAAAAGCAGTTCGGGTCCTGTGCTGTTCCAGCTGTTAAGTTCTCTAAGACCACTTGTTAATTTTTCCAATCGGTTAGCTTCAGAAAGCACAATAGACAAATATTTGCTATGATCTTCAGGTGGAATAGTACCGTCAATCATGGCTTCAAGATATCCCTTAATGGAAGTAAGTGGAGATCTAAAGTCGTGAGAAATATTAGAAATAAAATTTTTCTGATATTTTCTCGAGTTATTTAACTGCTTTGACATGTATTTAAGGGAGCTGGCAACATCGCCAATCTCATCATCGTTATTTACTTTAAGTCCGTCGTATTCGAAATTACCTTTAGCATATTCCATAGCTGCCAGTCGAATCTGTTTAAGTGGCAGATAAATAAACCACATAAAGTTAAAGAAAATAATTAAGGACAAAGCGAGGATAATTATGTAGGTCACATAGATTATAAATGTAATGTCATAACTGCTTTCCTTAACAACGTACCGTGGCATATGCGTGACGACATAGCCATAGGTGGTGTCTGAATTGCTAATAGGATTCATAACGCTTATTATTTTTGTCTTATAAATATTATAAAAATTGTTTATCTGATGTTTATCGTGGCTGTATACTGAAGGGTTAAAATCATTAACAACAGTCGGCGTAGTATTGTTAAGATTACCGGATTTATCAGTGGCGTAGACAATTTTTTTGTTGCTGTCAAGAATAGTAACATTATAATTCTTGAGAGGTTTGAAATTTTGAAAGAAACTGCAGTTATCAAGAATCTCATCGCCGGAATTATTCATTGCATTGCTGATGTCATCGGCAATAATCTGACTGTAAGCACTTAATTCTTCTACATTTTCCTTTAATAAATGGTTATAAATCAAATTAGTTGACCAATAAGTTATAATCATAAATCCAAAAACCGCAAAGGAAAAATATCCTATAAAAAATTTAGTTAAAATTGAATTCTTCATTATTTATTATGAACCTCGAATCTATAGCCGACGCTCCAAACTGTTCCGATGGACCATTCATCGGTGTCGGCAATCTTTTCTCTTATTCTTTTGATGTGAACGTCTACAGTTCTTGTATCACCTACATATTCATAGCCCCAGATATGATCTAAAAGCTGCTCTCTTGTAAATACCTGATTAGGTGATGAGGCAAGGAAGTATAACAATTCAATTTCACGTGGAGTCATTTCAACAGGTTTTCCCTTGTAAATAACTTCATAGTTTGAAAGGTTGATTATTAAATCCTTATATTCAACACGCTTTTCAGTAGGTGCCGCAACCGCCGCAGGAGCCGGTTCGTTGTATCTTCTTAAAACAGCTTTTACTCTTGCTACAAGTTCCTTTGAGTCAAAAGGTTTAATCATGTAATCGTCTGCCCCAAGCTCAAGGCCTAAAACTTTATCAAAAACTTCTGTTTTTGCTGAAAGCATTATAATAGGTGTTTTTGAAATGTTTCTGATTTCACGGCATACCTGATATCCATCCATAATAGGAAGCATTATATCAAGAAGTACAAGGTTAGGATTGTATTCCTTGAATGCAGCTAAAGCAGCCTGTCCGTCATGTTCAATTCTTGTTTCAAAACATTCTTTTGTAAGATAAAGTGAAATAAGGTTTGCAATATTTTCGTCATCATCCACAATTAATATTTTTTGTTTATTAGCCATAATCTTTTCCTCCATAATAATATGATTATATAATAAAGTTACAATGTTAAAAAATTAAAAACAAATGTAAAACTTTTTATTTAAATTCAACTACTGTTGCACCGGCGCCACCTTCACCATGTTCGCCGTTTCTGTAGGATTTGACATAAGAGCAACTTTTCAAATAATTTTGAATGGCATTTCTTAATGCACCTGTACCTTTTCCGTGAATTATATATACCTGAGGAAGTCTTGCAATATAGGCATCGTCTAAGTATTTTTCCAATGCAAATAATGCCTCATCAACAGTTTTTCCAATAAGATTTATTTCCATTTTTACATTCATTGACTTGTTCATTTTGATTTTGCCACTGCTGCCCCGTGAAAATCCCGGTGCCTTAATATCAGGTTCATCAATGATTTCCAAGTCTTTAATGTTTACTTTGGAATTAAGAATTCCCATTTTGACAGTTAAATCACCGTGGGCATTAGGCAGGGAAGCAACAGTTCCGTTAAGGTTCATTGTCAGGACCTTAACACTGGTTCCAAGCTTAAAGTCTGATGGCTTATATGTTTTGGAAGGCATTGCAGTTTTCATTGAAGAAATTTTCTGATTCTTTTTAATCTTTGCACCTACGTTACTTCTTGACTTTTCAAGTTCTCTTGTATTTCCGGATTTTCCGTATTTATTAATATTTTTAATAGTTTCATCAGCGGTTTCTTTGGCTTCCTTAAGAATATCCAAAGCCTCTTCTTTGGCTTTATTGATAATTTTGTCACGTTTTTCTTCTAAAACCTTAGTACGATGTTCATAATCTTTCTTAAGGGAAGCAATCTGTGATTTATATACGGCAATGGTTTCTTTATCCTTGTCAATCTGACGTCTGCTCTGTTCCAGTTCTGCAAGAACATCTTCAAACTGTTCATTGTCGGAATCAATTCTTGATTTTGCATCATCTATAATGTAATCGGGAAGTCCCAGTTTTTTTGAAATTGCAAAGGCATTACTTTTGCCGGGAATTCCAATTAATAATCTGTAAGTCGGGCGAAGTGTTTCTACATCAAATTCACAGCTGGCATTTTGAACACCTTCAGTTGAAAGGGCAAAAAGTTTTAATTCGCTGTAATGGGTTGTAGCCATTGTCCTTGCCCCAATATTTTTCAAAAATGAAAGTATGGAAATGCCAAGAGCTGCGCCTTCCACAGGGTCAGTTCCGGCACCTAATTCATCAAAAAGAACGAGGGAGTCAGGATCAGCCTGCTCTAAAATATTTACTGTATTTACCATATGGGCTGAAAAGGTACTGAGGCTTTGCTCGATACTTTGTTCATCACCAATGTCTGCGAAAATCTCTTTGAAAACACCAAGCATGCTTCCTTCAAATGCAGGAATGTGAAGACCTGCCTGTCCCATAAGGGATAGAAGACCAACGGTTTTCAGTGAGACTGTTTTACCACCGGTGTTAGGACCGGTTACTATAAGAAGGGTAAAATCTTTTCCGAGATTTATGTCAATTGGGACAACCTTTTTAGGATCCAAAAGGGGATGACGTCCCTTCTTTATGTTTATCTGATGTTGATTATTAAATTCAGGCATAGTTGCTTTCATTTTTTTTGCAAGATTTGCCTTGGCAAAAACGAAATCAAGATATGGAAGGATTTCTAAATCAGTTTTTAATTGTTCCATATATTCTGTACAGCTTACGCTGAGGTTCGCCAGAATAATTTGAATTTCATCGGCTTCTTTAACAGAAAGCTCACGAAGTTTATTATTGAGTTCAACAACAGCTGTAGGTTCTACAAATAAAGTTGAGCCTGTGGAAGACTGATCGTGGATAATGCCACCGACATTGCTTCTATATTCCTGCTTTACAGGAACGCAATATCTGCCGTCTCTCATTGTGATAATGGCGTCCTGAAGATAGGTCCTACCACCGGCAGAGTTAACAAGTGAGTTAAGCTGTGTATGAATTCTGTCGTTAGTCAGTTTCATCTGGCGTCTTATATTTTTCAAATTATATGAAGCATCGTCAGCAATTTCATCCTCGGAAATAATGCATTTTTCAATTTCTTTATTTAGATTAGTAAGAGGTTCAATTGCCTCAAAGAGCTCGTCAAGACTGTTTTTATCTTCTATATCCTCACGTCTGGAAAAAGTTTTTATTCTAAGGGCAACCTTTAGAAGAGAACTTATGGATAAAAGTTCTCCGATGCCAAGGGTGCTGCCAATTTCCAGCCTTTTCAGCGACTCACCAATGTTATGAAGCCCTGAAAAAGATACACTGCCCTTGCTCCATATAAGTGAAAGAGCATCAGCTGTCTGTAACTGGTTATTTTTTATTTCATTAAGGTCACAGGAAGGCACCAGATTCTTACAAAGCTGTTTGCCAAGATTGGAGCCTGCCTCGTTTTCCAGTAATGAAATTATTTTGTTATATTCAAGTGTTTTAAGCACTTTTTCGTTCATATTATAAATCTCCAATTCTTGTATTTAAAACTATTATCAATTATAATAAAAGTCAATGTAAAAATAAAGTGTAGAAAGAGGCAAAAAATGAAATATATCGAGACCCTTAGAGAAGGAGAGAGAATTCAGGAAGTGTACTTGTGCAAGCAGAAAACAAGTGCCATGACTAAAACAGGAAAAGAATATGAAAATGTTATTTTACAGGATAAAACAGGATATCTGGATGCGAAAATCTGGGATCCGGGTTCAATGGGGATAGATGATTTTGATGCATTGGATTATGTTGAAGTAAACGGCGACATAACTGTCTACAACGGACAGGTGCAGCTTAGTATAAAGAGAGCAAGAAAAGTAAGTTCTGACAGTGTTGATACTGCTAATTATTTACCTTGTACTGATAAAAACATGGATGAAATGATGACAGAACTGCTTAAATTTATTGCCAGTGTTAATAACCCTTATTATAAGCAGGCCCTTACAGCATTATTTATAGACAATAAAGATTTCGCAGAAAGATTTAAAATGCATTCTGCAGCAAAGAGTGTTCATCACGGCTTTATCGGAGGGCTTCTTGAGCATACATTGTCAGTAACAAAGTTGTGTGATTTTTATACAAAGCAGTATCCGTTTTTGAACAGGGATTTGCTTGTTACGGCAGCAATCTGTCATGATATTGGAAAGGTATATGAATTATCAGATTTTCCAGCAAATGATTACACTGATGCAGGACAGTTACTTGGACACATCGTGATGGGGTCAGAAATGTTGTCAAAAATTATTGCTACTATTCCTAACTTTCCACAGAAGCAGGCAAATGAATTAAAGCACTGTATTTTGGCACATCACGGAGAATTGGAATACGGTTCACCTAAGAAACCGGCATTAGTGGAAGCATTGGCTCTTAATTTTGCAGATAATACAGATGCCAAAATGGAAACAATGAAAGAGATTTTTGACAGTAACAAGACTGCCGGTTCAGATGAATGGCTGGGATATAACAGACTGCTGGAGAGTAATGTCAGAAGAACAAGTATTGATTAATTGAAAATGGTGGTTTACATAAATGTATAATAAAAACGATGTTTTAACGATTACAATTACAGATCAGGGAACAACAGGAGAGGGTATAGGCAAAGCAGATGGCTATGCCCTCTTTGTAAAAGACACGGTTATAGGTGATGTTGTGGAAGTAAAAGTTATGAAGGCAAAGAAAAATTATGCTTTCGCAAAATTAATAAAGATTATTAAGCCGTCACCTTACAGAGTTACGCCTTTATGCTCTGTTGCAAAAAGCTGTGGAGGATGTCAGTTGCAGGCAATGAGTTATGAGCAACAGCTTACTTTTAAGCAGGAAAAAGTCTGCAACAATATTAAGCGTATTGGTGGCATTGAGGATTTTGTGATGAAACCGATAATGGGAATGGAAGAATTGTGTCTGGAAAACCATAGGGAAAACGGACCGTTCCATTACAGAAATAAGGCTCAGTTTCCTGTAGGACGGGACAGGGATGGAAATATTGTCAGCGGTTTTTATGCAGGTAGAACACATTCTATCATAAAGGTGGAGAAGTGCCTCCTTGGAATTGAGCCGGATGGAATTGATATTAATGCTTCCGTAATGCATATTGTTAAGACCTTTATGAAAATAGAGGGGATTAAACCTTATGATGAAAATAAACACAGTGGAATTGTGAGACATGTGCTTATCAGAATAGGTGCCAAAACAAAACAGGTTATGGTGTCTATTGTCATAAATGCAGACAAATTTCCAAAGTCACAGATACTGGTGGAAAAATTAATGGAAATTCCGGGCATGACTGATATTTCCATTAACATAAATAAGGAAAAGAGCAACGCAATTCTTGGAAATAAGATTATAACTTTGCAGGGACCGGGATATATAGAAGACTATATTGGTGATGTTAAATTCAGAATTTCACCGCTGTCATTCTTTCAGGTCAATCCTACACAGACGGAGAAGCTATACAATAAGGCACTGGAATATGCAAATCTTACAGGGAACGAAACAGTTTGGGACTTATATTGTGGAATAGGAAGTATTTCCCTGTTTCTCGCAAAAAAAGCAAAAAAGGTAATTGGAGTGGAAATTGTTCCTGAAGCTATTGAAGATGCAAAGGTCAATGCAGCCATTAACAACATCGGCAATGCTGAATTTATCGTGGGGGCAGCAGAGGAAGTGGTTCCAAAATATTTTGAAGAGCACAAGAATGCCCCTGAATGCACACCGGATGTTATAGTTGTGGATCCGCCAAGAAAGGGATGTGATGATGCCCTTCTTGCAACTATGGTGAAAATGAACCCTGAAAGAATTGTCTATGTAAGTTGTGACAGTGCAACCCTTGCAAGGGATTTGAAGTGGCTTGAAGAGAATGGGTACAAGCTGGTTGAGGCTACGCCTTGTGATATGTTTGGTCAGAGCGTGCATGTGGAGACGGTCTGTTTGCTGTCAAGAAAAGATAAATAATAGCTGAAAAGCGGCGTATTTCCGGGCTTTTTCGGAAGTTTGGATTTGAAGCCAGACTTCTGAAAAAGCTCGGTTTTCTTATATGGAAACATATCCACTGCAAAATGTGTGTCAGGTTGTAACCTCGGATTAGATGTCACGATTTGAGACAGTGGATTAGATGTCAGGCATTTTGGGATGATTTTTGGAAAATAAAAACGGATGACAACCAATCCGGCAACTCGACCATTTTGGGTGTTTGCAGGCAGTGGATTAGATGACAGAGGAGGGACGGTTTTTGATAGTAGAAAAAGAGCTTAAGGCAATCCCATTACCGGCTATCTATAAGCGTGAAGGTAAGGAATGCTATTATGATACATACAGAAAAAAGTTAATAGAGATTACGCCTGAAGAGACCGTTCGACAGAGAGTAGCAGCATACTTCGAAAACGAATGCGGTGTTCCAAAAGAGATGATATCTTTGGAAGTACCTATGTCATACTATGTAAAGGGTGTTGCTGGAAGAGCAGATATAATCGTTCATGCTTACGATTTAGAAAATGACTGCATCTACCCGGTTACCATCATTGAATGTAAAAAAGAAGATGTTTTACTGACTGATAATGTGGTAGAGCAGGCCATGAGATATTGTGATGCTTTAGGTGGAAAATATATAGTAATCACTAACGGCATCGAAATGAAGATGTTTGTCTATCAAGATGAAAGCAATTCCTATGCTCTTCTTGATGAGATTTTGCCATACAAGAAGATGCTTAGTGACGATTATGTCATTCCGGATTTTAAGACGGAAAAGCTCATAAGGATAAGTATGGAAGAACTAAAAGACCAGAAGGTTCTTATGGATTATAACGAGCAAGGAACATGGATCTTTGGTTCAGATTCATCTCCAGAAGTAAGAAACTTTGCGGTTAATTTTTATCAGGCATTATTAGATGTAGACCATAGACTCCCTGCTAAAAAGTTTAAGACATTTGAAATGTTAGAAGATTTTGGCCAGCGCTTCATGGATTATGGTAATGCAGGAGGAGGTCATTATTTTGGTTTTTATCGTTCGTTTCTTGTGAATGATAGGTTCGGTGAAACACAAATTGTATCGATATGCATATTTGGAACTGATTCAAATTTCCGGGATGAAAATAGAGGCAGCTACACCTCTCTGGTAGTTTCAATCGATAGATTCAAGACAAGCCACAATTCACTGCAATACAATGTCGATAAATATGCTAAAGTTCATCCGGGCAGCGGGATTATGGAATTCACTCATAATGGGCAAATAGGAAGCTATAAAAGCGCTGATGTTGTTGACAAGGTTAAGAAATACGGAGATTGCCTTATTGTTTCAGACGCAGGTATTAGTCTCGGTGTGCTACACACTGACAGGCTACTTTATCTTGATGATAAAGAGGCGTCAGAGTTTGCGTATAAACTAATTGAGTACGCGCTTTTAAGAGAAGAAGTGAGAAGAGACAAGAAAAATCGAGATTTTCACTAAAATGCAGAAAGAGAAGGTAAGCGTATTGAATGATAAGATGCAGGGTATATTTGAAACGATAAAAAGAGTTATTATAGGTGCGCTTCCAGACAGTTATGTGTATTTTCTGTTTGAGGATAAAATTAATCTTGATGATTTGGCTATGCAGATATTGTTTGAAAGCTGTAAATATGCATATGATTCAACGTCAAAGAAAAGTTCATTAAGATCTTATATGGATTCTCCAGAGTTGGATGATGAAAGAATGAGATACCAAAGAACAGTTCAAAAAATAAATGATTATCGTAAGAAAGAATATTTAATGCAAAAGGAACTATCTGGAATTGAATTGGATGGTTTACTGCCACCGAAGATGGAGGATATTCAGGAAAAAATAGAAGGCTACCAGTTTAATGAATTTCAGTATTGGGAGATAAAGAATGTTCATGATATGCGACTGGTTTCCTCAATAGCGGATAACAGAATACTAAGTAAAAATTTCACAAAGCAAACCTTTATCGAATATGCTAATGAGTACGATCAAATTATTACAAAAATGAAAGCAAAATCAGAAGAAGGATCGCACGGCATGGTTTTCGGATCTTTGGCTTTATATGTACTTGCTTGGAAGTATGCTTTTGATTTTTATTATTCTATTGCTGTTGAAATGGATAAGACAGGGCAAAAGCATCTAAAGCAATATCAAGAAGTACATCTGCAGCTAAAGTATCATTAAAATTCAGGAAGACCAGAAAAATTGCAAAGGCAGGTAAATTTGCAGTTAAAAAGAAAATGGCATTGCGAGCTGCTGAGACAATTTTTGACATTAACAGTATGTCAAAAATTTTAATAGAGAGTATAGACATTTAAAAAAGTCATATAAAGGAGTTAAAAATGTTGAAGTACATCATATAATTGAAAAACGTTTATTACGCACAATGAAAACGACTTGTAAAAAAGGGGAAATGCTTTCAATACCTTTGTCAAAAAATCTACATAAGAAAATAACAAAAAGATGGAAAAAACAGATAGGATATGGAACTAATTACAATAGTATGACCAAGAAAAAATTGTTAGTTGCTTGCGACAAGGTGTATGGAGACATGCCTAAACTTAAAACAATTGCAAAGAGATGGATAGAGGCTAATTATGGAAAATAAAGGAATACTAATAAAGCGTTTAAGAAAAAAGGAGAGACAAAAGTGGAAATTTATGCAGAAATAGCAGTAGGTGTATACCCAGAATTTGCTTACAAACGGGCAGAAGAGGAACGTGAACTTAGAAACAAGTTAAAATCTTATGTGGTAAGAAATGATGGGGAATTGATAGGTGATGTATATAAAGTAGAATATATGAGTCAACTTTATAATGAAATAATGAAGTTCGGAGAAAATATGGATGAAGTGGATTTAATAATTGAATATTTCTATAAGTACACTGACGAAGAACTTGAAAAGGCAAAAATGTTTTGGTTAGATCCTACAAGAAGTTATATTCAGAGCAAGGATTATAACGATTATCCATGTGATACATGTGGAATAAGAATACTAAAGGATGTGGACATTATAAAAGTTGGAAAGAAAGTAAAGGGCGGAAGACCAAGAAAAATGTTCAAGTTTGGTGCAGGGATAGAAGAACTGCTATGTGTGTCAGTGGATTTATACAATGATTTTATGGAAAACGGAATTAACAGTGAGGATTTTAGACCGGTTTATTGTGGCAAAGAAATGCAGGGATATGCATTTACACCCATCGCGGAATATGACATTAGATCAAGTGTTTATGAATATAGGGTATGTGAAAGCTGTGGCAGAGAATATGCCTTATACGATATTCCAAAGGGCTATCATCCTGAAAAATTCGAATTACCTGAACCAATAGATTTTTCAACACATGATGTATATAAGACTAGAGTATATTATGACAGAGAGCAGAGAATACTCATTAGCCCAAAGCTGTTTAAGCTTATGAAAAATTATATTAAAGATAATGAGTATAAGGCAATATTTTAAACCTAAAATTATTTCACAAATACATGAACTTTTTACAGTTTATCATAAAAAATCATAAAGTCTCATATTGCTCGCAATGCCTGATTAACAAAGGCGTTGCGGGCATTTTTGTAACACTAAATAATGTATGATAAACTGATATAAAATCCCTAGGCTCTTCAGGCAAAGAAGGAGTTGTCACTGTTATCTGCATTAGCGCAAAATGAAGTGGAGTCATTGTCACAGAATGTTAAGATGGGAATACAGTACAAGACGCACACATAATCAGAGCAGAAGTACAACAAAGCCTGTTTGGAAATGCAGAATAGCAACAAATAGAGGACACATTGAAAATTATTGGAGAAAAAGTACAAGGAATATATGGAGAAAATAATCGTTGATAAAGGACAAAAATTTGATTTTGGAAAAACGTCAAAAGAATATGGAAAATATAGGGATATTTATCCTAAAGAACTTTTCGATAAATTATATGAACTTGGAATTGGAAAAGAAGGAAGCAATTGGCTGGATTTAGGCACAGGTACAGGAGTGATACCTAGAGGAATGGCTAAGTACGGAGCAAATATTACAGCAACAGATATTTCTAAAAGTCAGATAGAAGAGGCAATATTACTATCAAAAGAAATGCCGAATATTAACTATGAAGTTAAATCAGAAGAAGAAATAGATTATGAACCAAAATCTTTTGATGCAATTACTGCATGTCAATGCTTTTGGTATTTTGATCCTAATATTATTGTTCCCAAAATAAAATCTATATTAAAACCGGGAGGAATATTTCTTAAGGTATACATGAGTTATATGAAAGAAGAACAAATAACACAGGATTCTAACTCGCTAGTTAAGAAGATTAATGGTTCGTGGAATGGTGCATCTGCATCCATACAGGATTTGAAAACTCATTATTTTGACAATCCTCATATGGATACTATGGTCGTAGATCTGCCATTTACAAGGGAAACCTGGCATGGAAGAATGATGGCAAGCAGAGGTGTTATGGCTTCAATGAATAGTGAAAAAATAGAAAGGTTCAATAAAGAACATATGGCAATGCTGATTGAAAAATATCCTGAAGAGTTTACAGTTAAACATAAATTATTTTTGACTTGGTATTATATTTAGGAAGAAGTTGTTTGTTAAACCGGAATTTGGAGGATAATGCTTATGAAAAGTAAAAGGATGATTATAGGAATTGCTATTGGAATAATAACAGCGATGCTTTGGAGCGTTGTTTTTATAAACGTATTAAACAGCATGGCAGGAATTGGAATCGGAATATGCGTTGGGTTATTTTTTGGTATATCTGGTAGTCTTATTTTTTCAGAAAAAGATAAAGATAAGTGATGATATAACTTCTGGTTTGTAATCATACATATTGGAAAAAATAGAGAGGAAAGAAAATAAGTATGGAGTTGTAGGGATAAAAAACAGGCTTAACACAGCATGGCACAATGAATAGCTATTACCTGAAGAAACTGTAATATACTGTTAATGATATTGTTGGAATATGGTATGAAATTACAAGGACAATTGATTAAAAAAAATAAATCCCTGTAAAAAAAACAAGTTTTCAAATCATAAAAAAATCATTACAAGGTTATTGCTATTATACAAGAATATCCCTGTAATATTTTGGAGTTTCAGAGGGGGTACAATATCAAATAAATTTATTTTACAGGGACGCCAAAATAAAAAGTTTCATTTCCTTGTACAATTTAATGTGTTACCCTTTGCCGGAAAAAGAAGATTACAAGGGTGTAATATTAAAATTATGAAAATCCTTGTAATGAAAATTTGAATATGTAAATGATGGCATAATAATACAGGGATGTCTTGATTAAAAAGTAGAAAACCTTGTAAAGTTATTAAAAATACTCCAAAACGCCGTATAAAAAATGCGGAAATGAGGTAAATCCCTGTGTAAAAAAATGCGGAAATATGCAAAACAAAGAAAAATGCATCCTGATATCAGGCGGGAGGTGTTCTCAATGGTTATTTTTTATTTTGAATTTCAGCAAGCGCCTTTTTAAATTGAATTGCAAATAAAACAGATGTAAAGATTACAGCAATAATATCAGCAACCGGAAAGTTTTCTTTACCCTGTCTGCATTTTTGGCATCGTAATTATAGCTGGAAATAGGCTGTGATCCCTGTGCAATTCCCTGAAGAGGCAACATGGCAAATTGCATAACACTGGTCAAAATAGTCATGGCTCCAACTGAAATATCTCCACCATAGCGAAGCAGGGAAGAATTAAAGCAAACAGTTATAACACTTTCACTTGCCAGCATAATGAAAACGGCAAGTCCAAGTGTAACACAAGGGATAATGACTTTTGGTTCAAGGCCCATATATTTTTTCCTAATTTGGGTCTTTTTACCACAAAGGAAAAGAATTATCCAGATTGTGGAAATAGCCTGTGAGATGATGGTTGCCAGTGTCGCTCCTTTTACACCCATGTGAAAGGCAAAAATAAATATAGGATCTAAAGTAATATTACAAATAGCACCAATAAGGACGGAAACCATTGAAATTGTAGTGAATCCCTGTGCGGTAATAAAAGAATTCATACCAAGTGTCAGTTGAACAAACAATGTACCAAAAGCATAGATACGCATGTAATCGGCTGCATAGCTAATTGTATTTTCACTGGTACCAAAAGCCAGCAGTAAATCTTTACTCTAAATCAGTAAAACAGCAGTTAAAATAAATGAAACAACAAGCTGGAGAACAAAACAGTTACCCAGTATTTGCTCTGCTGATTTATTATCCTGCATGGACGCTAGTCTCCTTAAAATATATTTATTTGAGCTGTATTAAATAATGCGACATATACTTAAGTAAGTCAAAACCCATTGGGAACGAAAGTATCTCACGGGATAAACTCAAAAAATATCAAATTTTGTTGACAGTCCCTGATACATTTGATAATATCAATCGGGTAAAATAATATTCCATGAGGGAGTAGTTAGCGCGGAAGTGTGGTTTGTCAACATCCTGATTATATTAGAGAGTATAATCTGGCAAATCTTAAATAACGAGACTCATGTATATCAATTAGCAGCTTGAGTATTATACGTTGGTACTTGATATACAGGAGTCTTTTTTTATCTGCTGGAGATACCTGTAGTAGCAGGTGTTTCGGACCGCAGTACTGTTGTGGAAAATAAAAGGGAGGAAACTGATGGAAAAATTCATTAACAACGCTCCATTTGCACTTGTACTTATATTTCTTGTAATGGGGTTTGTGCTGCTTATTAAAGGAGCAGATTTTTTTGTTGAAGGAAGTTCAAGTGTAGCAAAGAGACTACATGTTCCGTCTATAATTATCGGACTTACAATTGTTGCAATGGGAACATCACTTCCGGAGACAGCGGTCAGCGTATCGGCTTCACTTACAGGTAATAATGAACTTGCTGTAAGTAATGTAGTTGGTTCCAACATATTTAATCTGATGGTTGTTATTGGTGTGTGTGCAATGATTGCTACGGTAAATGTTGCAGAAGAAACAATAAAAAGAGATATCCCGATTTCTCTCGTTTGTGCCGGCTTTTTACTGCTTTTAGGAATTGTCGGATTGGGTGACAAAGAAGGAATGATACTTGGACATTTTGATGGCATTATATTCCTATGTGCTTTTGCAGTGTACATTTTCCATCTGATTAAGACTGCATTAAAAGCAAGTAAAGAAGGCAGGAAGGTTGAGATTGAAGGCGGTTCAGACGAGGATATTAAGCTTATTTCAGTTCCTATGAGTATCTTGTTCATAGTTGGCGGAGCAATTGCAATTGCAATCGGCGGAGATATGACTGTAGATGCCGCATCAAGAATAGCAGGTGACCTTGGAATGAGTCAGACGCTTATCGGACTAACAATTGTTTCAATAGGAACATCCCTTCCAGAACTTGTAACTTCAATAGTTGCAGCCCGAAAGAATGAAGTTGATATGGCACTTGGCAATGCCATCGGTTCAAATGTATTTAACATATTTATGGTACTTGGTGTTGCATCAGCCATCAGTCCAATCAGCATAGTAGCTGAAAATATTATTGATTTGTGTGTTCTTGTAGTATTTACAGTGTGTGTATGGATATTTGCAGGAACCAAAAGAAAAATCGGAAGAATGGAAGGACTATGTATGGTTGCATTTTATGCATCATATGTGGTCTATATTATAATAAGGTAGAAGAGATATGATGAAAATCATAGATGGAAAAGATTATTTGCCGGAAGTAAAAGAACTCATTAGGAATATTCAGGACGGTTAGGCAGGAATTTATAACCAAAAACAGTCGTATTTTTTTACGATTGTTTTTGCAGTTGAAGGCAGGGGAAGAGGCACGAAGTATATAAAAAAATAGCAAAGGATAAGAAAGGCAGGCAATATTTGAAATACAGAAAAATTGTCAATGGTAAATTTATAGATAGACCCAATAGATTTATTGCCCATGTGAAAATAGACGGGGTTGTAAATACAGTACACGTTAAGAATACGGGACGATGTAAGGAACTTTTGTTGCCGGAGACGGAGGTACGGCTTGAAGAGTCCGACAATCCTAACAGAAAAACCTTGTATGATATAGTGGCAGTGAATAAGAAGGGGTTCGGCTGGATTAACATGGACAGTCAGGCACCTAACAAAGTGGTAAAAGAGTGGCTGGAAGGAAAGGATTACGATTATATTAAACCGGAATATAAGTATGGTGATTCGAGAATTGACTTCTATATGAAAAAAGGAGATGTGGAGTACCTTATGGAAGTCAAGGGATGTACGTTGGAGAAAAATGGAATAGGATATTTTCCTGATGCACCTACGGAGCGAGGGGTGAAACATTTGAAAGAGCTTACAAAGGCACAAAAACTTGGGTACCAATGTGCAGTTGCGTTTGTTGTTCAAATGGAAGGGGTGACCGAGGTTCGTCCTAACATAGAAACTCATCCGGAATTTGGAGAGACACTGGAGATTGCACAAAAGGCAGGGGTTAAAGTTATACTATATATGTGTCAGGTAGGAAGAGATACCTTGGAAATTATTAGAGAAAAAGTACAGGAGTAAATATATGAACACAGAAGAAGTACAAAAGGGAGTACGACAGGAACTTTTTGAATTGCAGGATTTAAAATACAGGGATTTTCATGCAAAACTAATTCCTACAATGGAAAAGGAAAAAATTATTGGAGTCAGAACACCTGCGCTTCGCGGATTTGCTAAAAAATTCGGGAAGACAGAAGAGTCAAAACTATTTATAAAGAAACTTCCTCATCAGTATTATGAGGAAAATAATTTACATGGACTTTTGATTGAGCAGATAAAAGATTATGATGAATGTCTGGTGGAGCTTAAGAGATTTCTTCCATATATAGACAATTGGGCAACCTGCGATTTGCTTGCCCTCCGGTTGGTGAAGAAGCATTTGGATGTATTTATAAAAGAAATTTATAAATTTATGGAATCAGAACATACATATATTATTCGTTTTGGAATAAGCATGCTTATGAAATATTATCTGGAAGATGAATTTAATATTGAATACCCGGATAAGGTGGCGGATATTCGCTCAGAAGAATATTATGTAAACATGATGAGAGCATGGTATTTTGCTACGGCGCTGGCAAAACAATATGAGCAGATTATTCCTTTTGTTGAGAAAAAACGTCTTGATGTATGGACCCATAATAAGACTATTCAAAAGGCTATTGAAAGCTATAGAATAACGGATGAGCAGAAAACTTATTTAAGAACATTGAAGATAAAGTAATGAAAAAATATGTCCGCATAGATATTTATACTTTAGAGTTTGGGATATATGTGGTAATATGTGTAGGGAAATATACAATGGAGGATCAGAAAATGGGAGTTAATTCAATTGATGCAGAAGATGATCAGTTTGCGTATCGTTATGATACACAGTTATTAATTGACAGAAGAGATAAAGATTTGGATGAGGATGAAATTGCAGACTATATTACAGAGCATTTCGAGGGAAACAGTTTGATTGCAGCAGGAGATGAGGATTTAGTGAAAATTCATTTCCATACAAATGAACCATGGAAAGTGTTGGAATATTGCAACACAGTTGGGGAAATTTATGACATTGTTGTGGAGGACATGATTAGACAGTCCAATGGATTGCAGGGTTAAAATTATGTAAACTTAATATGAATTGAAAATACGGATAAAATGGAAGCAAAGGCTCCTGTTTTATCCGCATTTTTATTATAGATAATTAATTAACAACCAAAGTTAAAAAAGTTGCAAAGAGTATTAAATAACTCGGAACAACTATTGAATTTAAAACACATAGTTACGTCCTCCTTATTTTGAATTTGTACTGGCCAATTACAAAATGAATTGTAACAATTTTGTAATATTTGTTCAATAGGAGATTATTGGTAAAAATCTCTTGACTTAAAGTTAAGTTTAAGTTGTAGTATACAAATATAAATTCGAGAAGGAAACAAAATGAACGAAGTTCATTTTTGGTAAATGTTTCCGACGAATAGCCGCCGCCATAAGGGAGGTGGGAATACATATTAGGAAGATATGGAAATTTTAAAGAATTTTAAACATATTGAGAGTTATGGTGACAGCGGAGCATTCCCTGTCTATGGTGGAAAACTGTAATAGTAGAGGAGAGTGAAAGCAATGAAGAAACCATATATTATTTGTCATATGATGACATCTGTGGATGGAAGAATTGATTGTGCAATGACATCACAATTGCCGGGTGTAGATGATTATTATGGAACCCTTAATGAACTTAACATTCCAACGACAGTAAGTGGAAGAGTGACTGCTGAACTGGAATTGGCAGAGCCGGGATTTTTTGAACCCAAAGATAAGGAAGTTTTTGGAAAAGAGGGTTTTTCGAAGAAGAGTGATGCCAAAGGATATGAAGTGGTTGTGGATACAAAAGGAAAATTGCTCTGGCCTGATGCATCAGGTATGGAAAAGCCCTATCTGATTATTACCAGTGAGCAGGTTACAAAGGAGTATTTGGAATATCTTAATAAGCAGAATATTTCATGGATTGTTTGTGGAAAGGAAAAAATAAATCTTGCCGGAGCAAGCGAGATTCTTGCTAATGAATTTGGTGTTGGGCGAATGGGCATTGTCGGAGGATCGGCTATTAATACAGCATTTTTAGATGAAGGTCTTCTATATGAAATAAGCATTCTCATGGGGGCAGGAATTGATGGAAGAGAGGAAATGCCTTCCGTATTCGACGGCTTGAAGATGAATCATCCATTAATTCATTTAAAATTAATGGACGTTAAAAAGTTTGCCAGCGATGCAGTTTGGATTAGATATAAGCTGTAAAACATATAAATGCAAATAAGAGGAACAGGTAGTTGTTGTTTAGGTTACCCGCAGGGGTACGGATTTTAACAATTGCCTGTTCCTTTTTTGTTGGGAGCTATGTTAAAATGGGATAATACATAGTGTTGTAGATGAAAGAAAACATTAAGAAGGGAAACAGTTTGCATATGAGCAAATTAAAAAAAGACATAGCATACTACCATCTCCCGGGACTGTTTGAGTTTTACGAATTGTATAAGGTGTTTTTGTCAATCTTTCGGGAGCATAGGGAATATTTTTATGATTGGTGCGATATAGGTTCTATATATGGTGCCCCGGTAGATTGCATCTGGGGTGGAGGACGGGCAGGATTTGGAAATCACGCCCCTGAAGATGTACTTGAATTAATGCAGGAATATGGAATTTCAGCAAGACTTACATTTAGCAATTCACTGCTTAAGAAGGAACATCTTTCGGATAGTAAATGCAATGAGATTTGCAAAATGTTTGAAAAAAGTGAAATAGTAAAGAATGGAGTTATTGTTCATTCAGAATTACTGTTGGATTATTTGAAAAAGAACTATCCGGGGTTTTATTTTGTGTCTTCAACAACAAAGGTGCTGACGGAGTTTGAGCAATTTATTAAGGAAGTAAAAAGAGAGGATTTTCTTTATGTTGTACCGGATTTTCGCCTGAATAAGGAATTTGAACAACTAAATAAAATGTCGGAAATCCTAAAAGATAAGGTGGAGTTTTTGTGTAACGAATGTTGCTGGGTTGGGTGTCAGGACAGAAAAAAGTGTTACGAAAATGTCAGCCACAAAAATCTGGGAGACAACTGCCCGGACCATCAGTGTTCAGCCCCCAGCGTAAATAACGGATACAGTTTTTCTAAGGCAATGGAAAATCCGGGATTTATTGGAATGAATGATATTAGAAATGTTTATTTACCAATGGGATTTTCAAATTTCAAAATTGAAGGCAGAAGCCTTGGAAGTGCTTTGATTTTGGAATTTTTACTATATTATATGACAAAACCGGAGTATCAGATTCACGTTAGGGAAAAAATATATTTGGACAATATGCTGGATTTGTTTTAAATTTTAATGGAGGTATTTATGGGTAAAAAAAAAGTAGCATTTATTTGCGTTCATAATTCCTGTAGAAGCCAGATCGCGGAGGCTCTTGGAAAATATTATGCTGCAGATGTATTTGAAAGTTATTCAGCTGGAACAGAGACAAAGCCACAAATTAATCAGGATGCTGTGCGAATTATGAAAGAAATGTATGGCATTGATATGGAAAAGGAACAATATTCAAAACTTATCTCAGATATTCCTTCACCTGATATAGCAATTTCAATGGGGTGCAATGTTGGATGTCCTTTTATTGGTAGAAAATTTGATTATAATTGGGAATTAGATGATCCAACCGGAAAAACAGATGAAGAATTTATAAGTACTGTTAAAAAAATTGAGAAGAATATATTTGAATTAAAGAATGCTATAAAATAGTAGGAGAATTACATGAATATTTATGAAACAGAGACAAGAACATTTGTCATGGTTGAGAAACTTGTAAAAGTGTGGGAGGAATCAGTTCGTTCAACCCATTTATTTCTTTCAGAACAGGAAATTGGACAAATTAAAGAATATGATTTTGCAGGCAACGGAACTTGGAATTTCATCATGCATTATTTCAAGAGGATATGACACTTTTGATTCAGCAGAGGGCAGGCGATTAATGAAGAACGTGGAATTGTTACTATTAATCAAATGGAACAACGGAAAAAAGATATCTTTCTCTGGTGTGGTGACATTACAAGACTAAAGGTAGGAGCAATAGTAAATGCAGCAAACAGTGGAATGACAGGATGTTATCAGCCATGTCAGAATTGTATATGGAAATGCTGTTTTTAATGCTTTGAGTTTCATAAAGTTACCTGCTTTCTGTTGACAATAAATATGTAAAAATAGCATTACGAATGGAAGTATAACATTGTTATATTTAATTTACAATGTAGCTTAATATAAAGATTAAGAAATTAATATTATTGGAAGTTGACAGACTTTAACAGTTATAGTATTCTTAATCAGGTAGGGAATGAAGTTCTCCCTTGGGAAACCTAAAGTGCTTATTTAGCTGATGACTTCTACGATTATTACAGTCGCAGAAGTATCAGCTTTTTTTTCGTTTAAATTTAAGGAGGGATTATATGTTAACATCATTAGCGCTTATTTTTATTGTAGGATTAGCTATGGGGGCTATTTGCAGCCGGCTAAAATTACCGAGAATTATCGGAATGCTTGTAACAGGAATTGTGTTAGGCCCCTATGTGTTGGATTTTTTGGACCCATCAATTTTGTCAATTTCCGAAGAACTGAGAAAAATGGCATTAATTATTATTCTGTTAAAAGCAGGTTTGTCACTGGATATTAAGGACTTGAAAAAAGCAGGACGACCGGCAATTTTTTTGTCTTTTGTTCCGGCAACCTGTGAAATAATAGGATATATTTTATTTGCACCGGCAATTCTTGGAATAAACATGATAGAGGCAGCAGTTATGGGAGCGGTTCTTGGAGCAGTTTCACCGGCAGTGGTTGTACCGCGAATGGTAAATCTCATGGACAGAAAATATGGAACTCAAAAAGCAATTCCCCAAATGATAATGGCAGGTGCATCCTGCGATGACATATTTGTCATTGTTTTATTTACTACGTTCTTAAGCATTGCCCAGGGTGGAAGTGCCCAAATATTAGATTTTGTAAATATACCGGTTTCGATTATTCTTGGAATTTTACTTGGTGCAGTTGTAGGATATGGATTATATTTATTTTTTGAGACATCCTATGCACATAAGCATTGCGTCAGAAACAGTATGAAGGTAATAATCGTACTTGGTTTTTCATTTCTTTTAATTGCAATTGAAGGTTGGCTTAAAGGAAAGATTTCCGTGTCCGGATTACTTGCAGTTGTGAGTATGGCATGTATAATAAAGATGAAAAGTACGGCTTTTGTTTCAAAAAGACTGTCGGAAAAATTTGGAAAATTATGGTTGGCAGCGGAAGTCATGCTTTTTGTTTTGGTTGGAGCGGCAGTAGATATCAGGTATACGTTAAGTGCAGGTATTGCAGCGGTTTTGATGATTTTGGTAGCCTTAATCTTTAGGGCAATTGGCGTTTTAATTTGTATGATAAAGACAAATCTTACATGGAAAGAAAGAGCATTTTGTGTTATTGCATATCTTCCAAAGGCAACGGTTCAGGCGGCAATTGGTTCAGTACCCCTTGCGTCAGGTCTTGCATGTGGAAAAATTGTTCTGTCAGTTGCAGTGCTGGCAATTATTATAACCGCACCGTTAGGGTCAATAGGAATAGACAATACCTATAAAAAGTTTTTACAAAAAGAAAGTTAGGAGATAGCTATGGGAAAAAATAATTATATTGATACATCAAAAGAACTTATGGATTTTATTAAGAAAAGCCCAAGTGCCTTTCATGTGGTTGCTAATTTTGCAACTATGTTGGAAAATGCAGGTTTTGTGCCTTTGAATGAAAGAAATAAATGGAATTTGGTTTCGGGAAAGAAATATTACATTACAAGAAATGGCTCATCAATTATAGCTTTTCGCATGCCGGAAAATAAGGGTTTCTATAATTTTCAAATAGCGGCGGCTCATAGTGATTCACCGGCGTTCAAAATTAAAGAGAATCCTGAAATGGTGCAGGATAATAACTACGTAACATTGAATGTGGAAAAGTATGGTGGAATGCTTATGGCACCATGGCTTGACAGACCATTGTCTGTGGCAGGACGTGTTATTGTAAGGGATAATGGGTTGCTGAAACCCATACTTATAAATGTGGACAGGGATTTGTGTGTGATTCCAAATCTTGCCATTCACATGAACAGAGATGCTAACAATGGCATTAAATATAATCCGCAGAAAGACATGATTCCATTGTTTGGTGAGATTTCATCAAAGGATAAATTTGAAAAAATAATTGCAAAGGAAGCCGGTACAGAGGCGGAAAATATCATCGGCAGGGATTTGTTTTTATACAACAGAGAAGAAGGAATAATCTGGGGGGCCGATAATGAATTTATATCATCTCCAAGGCTTGATGATGTTATGTGCGCATACAGTTGCATGAAAGCCCTGATAGAAGAAGGTAATGAAAATAAGGAGAGTGTTAACGTATGTACGGTTTTTGACAATGAAGAAGTGGGAAGCACAACTAAACAGGGAGCAGATTCATCATTTTTATCAGATGTGCTTTCAAGAATAGCAATGTGTTCGGAAAAGACGGAGGAAGATTTTGTAAGAGCAGTAGCTTCATCATTTATGCTTTCGGCAGATAATGCTCACGCAGTTCATCCAAATTATCCGGAAAAGGCAGACCCAACAAACAGACCATATATGAATAAGGGAATTGTCATCAAATATAATGCAAATCAGAAATATACAACAGATGCAATATCGGCAGCTGTATTTAAAGAAATTTGTGGAAAAGCCCGGGTAGAAGTTCAGTCATATGTTAACCGTTCAGACATTCCGGGAGGCTCAACTCTTGGCAATATTTCAAACAGCCACATTTCCCTGAATACTGTAGACATAGGGCTTGCACAGCTTGCAATGCACTCACCTTATGAAACGGCGGGTGTGAAAGATACTGAATTTATGATAAAAGCTGTAAAGAAATTCTATGAGACAGCCATTGTAACAGATGAGGAAGGAAGATATAGTCTGGGAGGAAAAATTACCCGGAAATAATATGAAAAAAACAGGGGCTGACCAGAAAAAGTGTGGTAAACCAGATTAAGTTGACCCGAAAAAGTGTAGAGATTACAACGAAAGTGACCCGAAAAAATGTAAAAAACCAACTTGTATACCCCAGAAAAAATGTGATATACTTAATAATAAGTAATGTGAGAAGGTGGATAAATGAAAAGATTTGCAATGGAAAAACTGTTAAAGTGGAAGGAAAGCAAGCGTAGAAAACCACTTATTATAATGGGAGCCAGACAGGTTGGAAAAACATGGCTGATGAAAGAGTTTGGCAGAAAATATTACAAAAAGGTAGCTTATATTTCTTTCTATAATAATGAACGTATTAAATCCGTATTTGAAATGGATTTTGATATAAAGAGGATTATAATGAATTTAAACATTGAGTCGGGAGTTACAATAAATGCCGAAGATACTCTTATTATTTTTGACGAAATACAGGATGCACCTAAGGTGCTGGAGTCTTTGAAGTATTTTTGTGAAGATGCACCGGAATACCATGTGGTTGCTGCGGGCTCACTTTTGGGAGTGGCTATACACGAGGGTGTTTCATACCCGGTAGGAAAGGTAGATTTGTTGGATTTATATCCTCTAAACTACAGAGAGTTTTTGTGTGCAATGGGAGAAGAATCCTTAGCAGAAGCTCTTGAAACGAAAGATTATAGCGTAATTGACAACTTCTCGGATAAATATTTGTTTTGGCTGAAGAACTATTATTATGTAGGTGGAATGCCGGCAGTGGTGGATTATTTCAGAGAAGAGAATGATTATTTAGGAATCAGGGAAATCCAAAAAGATATAGTAAGGCAGTACAAAGGTGATTTTGGAAAGCACGTTGAAACTAAAGAATTACCAAGAATAAATATGGTCTGGGAGTCAATACCAATACAGTTAGCAAAAGAAAACAAAAAGTTTTTCTTTGGACAAATAAAGAAGGGTGCCCGTAGTAGTGAATTTGAGGTGGCAATACAGTGGCTGCTTGATTGTGGCTTAATATACAAGGTATATCGTGTTAATGAACCCAATGTGCCGTTAGCATCATACAAAAGTTTTAATGCATATAAACTTTTTATGCTAGACGTAGGATTATTAGGAGCGTTAAGTGAATTAGATGCAGAATCAATATTAGATGGAAACGATATATTTATTGAATTTAAGGGTGCCTTAACAGAACAATATGTATTACAACAAATAATTTCGGATACTAAGTATACGCCATACTATTTTGGAACTGATAAAGGAACATATGAACAGGACTTTTTGATACAAAAAGGAAAATCAATAGTTCCAATTGAGGTAAAGGCAGAGACTAATATAAAATCAAAAAGTCTGAAAGCATTTTGTGATAAGTACAAACCGGAGATGGCAGTTAGATTTTCAACAATGAATTATATAGAGCAGGAATGGATGAAAAATATTCCGTTATACGCAGTTTGCAATTTATAAAAAATAAAGTAGGAGAATCCTTAGTAATTAATCCTAATGGAGATGTTGTTGCAAAAGTTGGGGCTGGAGAACAATTGTTAGTATGTGAAATAGACTTAAATGAGTCTGTTAAAAGACAGAGAGAAGTTCCGTACCTTTCAACAAGACGTAAGGAATGGTATAAATAATATAAAATTTTTTAATGCCTGATTATTAGTCAAAAAGCTAATGATACAGGCATAATTTTTTATTTTGCACTAAAATCATATTCTAAATCGTGTTAGTTAATGAAAGGAGCTTACATGCTAAACATTCAAACAGAAAAACAGTACAACAAAATAGTAGAAAATTATTCTGACATGATATTTAGAATCGCTCACCAGTATTTGTATAACAAATATGATGCAGAAGATATTGTGCAGGAAGTTTTCGTGAAACTATTAAGCAGAAAAGTTATTTTTAAAGATGAAGAGCATGTTAAATCCTGGCTGATCAGAGTAACTATAAACCAATGTCTGGACTACAAAAAATCTTTAGTAAAGAGAAGTACGGTACCAATTGAAAACATGGAGATTCCTTTTGAGCACAAAGAAGAAGGAATCCTTGAAGAACTTCAATTGCTAAAGGAGGATGAGCGAAACATTCTTTATCTGTATTATTATGAAGGATACAAAATAAAGGAAATTGCAAAAATCCTAAAACAAAAACAAAATACGATTAATTCAAAACTCACAAGAGCTCGAAAAAAATTAAAAGAGATAATGGAGGTTAAAAATGAATAGCGATTATAAAAGTGCACTGGACAAACTTCATCTTGAACAGGGGAAAAAGGAAGAGATGAAACAGTTATTCAGAAAAAATAATATGAGAAGAAAAATTAACTTTATTAAGCCGGCAGTTGCTGTTGCAGCGTGTATGGCACTTGTTGTTGGCTTGGGCCAGATTGGAAGTAATCCAACTACAAAGAACAATCAATACAGTTTTTCTATTAGATTGAATGCACAAACGTTAGAAAAAGGGGATGCTGCAATAGATGATGCAAAGGGATTTGCCGGAGCAATGTGTGGCAGCGAAGAAAATAGACAGGTTAGTTATAGCATAGAATTTCCGGTAACATGTAAGGGTAAGAACATTGACAAAATTACTTATGACATAAAAGATGCGGTTTTTCAAATAACAAATCCTGAAGGAAATAGTATTGTAAAGGAAGGAAAGAAAACATCAAAACTTCTTAATGTGCCTGGTTCAATAGCAGGTTGTGATGATAAAAATACAAAGGAAGAAGATTACACTAAATCTCAGTACACATCGCTTACGGTTGATTATGATAAACAGAAAGATGCACAAACATACATTGGAATAGCTTACGATTCTAAATATCTATCAAAGGAACAAAAGGCTATAATAGCAAAACTAGATGCTTTTAATGGAACTTTGGAAGATGAAAAAGCAGTGTATGAACAGTTATACAAGAATGTGGAGATTAGCTGTACAGTAACTTATAAAGACAAAACTAAAGAAACAAAGAAAATAAAAGTTACACCTAAAATTGGAAAAATTGCAGACTTGGATTCAGGTGAGTCAAAGACAGAAGAAAAAAATCCAAAGGCGGATTGTAAGATAGTTTATACAGTTTACAGTATAAAGTAATAAGCAACTTATAAATAAGGCTGTGGCATTAACGAAAAATGTTAATACCACAGCCTTGTTTTATGTAAATATTGAAAATACCATAACTATGATTCCCAGTATGACAAGGACAATTCCCGTAGCACGGTTTAAAGACCTGCCCCCATTCCCGCAAAAAAAGTAATTAAAATAGTAAATAGTAAATGCATATAATATAACCTCCCTAAAAAGTTATTATTTTTCAGCGGAGCCAAAAGAGCTAAATTTAAAACCACACCGGGTAAAAATTATAGAATCAGTTTTACTCAAAGCTTAAGTAATGATAGTGTGGATGATGGAGCATATCTTGGAAATATACAGATAACAGGTTTAGGAAGCAGATATTTTAAAAAGACATATAATGGCGACCAAAAAGAAGTGTCATATTTGATAACAGCTAAATCAGATGAGCTTGTATTAGTATATCAGCTAGGAGTTTTAAAAGCAGGAACAGTAGTTGAGATAAGTAATCTTTCAGTTGTGGAAACAGATGAACAAATAACAACAGCACCTGTGGTAACAACCGCAGACCCTTATGCACCAACTGAGTCGGCACCTGAAGGCTATACAATGATTACACCAAACCTGAATAATTGGGATACCTTTGGTTCAAAAGGACAGTGCATAATTTACAATAAGCTCTAAGAAGATTAAAAAGGCATCAAAGCTTTATGTCAGAGCTCAGGTGTATGTTGTAGAGAATAAAACTAAGATATATGGAAAATATTCAATTCCTAAGAAAATGAAAATAAAGAAATAAATTCTTTTAATGTCAATCAACTAAGGGGCATATCCGTGGGGTATGCCTCCTTTTATAGCAAAAGCTCACAAATCGAGGAGTCAGCCCCCCCATTTCTAAAAATACATTGAAATAAACTATAAAACAAGATAAGATTATATAGAATTACATATAAGATGAGGAGAATTAATTATGGGTGGTTTTTTTGGAGTAGCTTCTAAAGAAGATTGTGTGTTTGATTTGTATTTTGGAATTGATTATCATTCACACCTTGGAACAAGACGTGGAGGAATGGCAGTTTTAGGTGAAAGAGGTTTTAATCGCGCAATTCACAATATTGAAAATTCACCATTTAGAACTAAGTTTGATAAAGATTTCCAGGAAATGGAAGGAAATTTTGGAATAGGCTGTATATCTGATTATGAATCACAGCCTCTTATTATTCGTTCAATTCATGGAACATATGCACTGACAACAATCAGTAAAATAAACAATATGGATGAATTGACACATGATTTATATAAGCATGGACATACACATTTTCAGGAAATGAGTGGAGGAGATATTAATGCTACGGAGCTGGTGGCAACACTTATTGACCAGAAAGACAATTTGATAGAGGGAATTAATTATGCATTAGAAAAAATAGATGGTTCCCTTTCATTACTTCTTATGAACAGTCAGGGAATTTACGCTGCACGTGACAAGCGTGGACGTACTCCTGTTGTTATTGGAAGAAAGAAGGATTCATTCTGTGCATCATTTGAAAATTTCGCATATAAGAATTTGGGATTTTCTGATTATAAAGAATTAGGACCGGGAGAAATTGTAGTGCTTACGCCAAAGAATTGCGTTACTCTTTCAAATCCAAACAGTGATATGAAGATTTGTACATTCCTTTGGGTTTACTATGGTTATCCTGCAAGCTCATATGAAGGAATCAGTGTTGAAAAAATGCGTTATAATTGTGGAGAAAGAATGGCACAGCGTGACAATGTAAAGCCTGACATAGTAGCAGGTGTACCGGATTCAGGTATTGCCCATGCGGTAGGTTATGCCAATGAATCAGGTATTCCATTTTCAAGACCATTTATCAAGTATACACCGACATGGCCGCGTTCATTTATGCCTACAGTTCAGAGCAAGAGAGATTTAATTGCTAAGATGAAGTTGTTGGCAGTAGAGGATTTAATTAAAGACAAGAGTCTTTTACTTATTGACGACTCTATTGTACGTGGAACACAGCTTAGGGAAACTACAGAATTCTTATATCAGAGTGGAGCAAAGGAAGTACATATCAGACCTGCGTGTCCACCACTTCTATATGGCTGTAAATATCTTAATTTCTCGCGTTCAAGATCAGATATGGATTTGATTACAAGACGTGTAATAGAGAGACTTGAAAAGGGCAATGTTACAGATGAAATTTTACAGGAATACGCTGATCCCGAATCAGAAAAGTATGAAAATATGGTAGAAGAAATAAGAAAAGAACTTAATTTCACTTCTCTGAGATTTAACAGACTGGATGATATGCTGGATTCAGTTGGAATAGATAAATGCAAGCTTTGCACTTATTGCTGGGATGGCAAAGAATAATCCTTATTTCATCACATTTTGACATTATAATTTTTGGAGACAACAAAAAGAGGAAGCGAGGGTATGATGAAAAATAAAATAATGAAAAGAATTGCCATGGCACTTACAGTTACACTGATGGTGCCAACAGGAATGGTGATTAATACAAAAGATGTTAAGGCTAAAACTGTTGGAAATGTAGTAAGAGAGGCTGAGGCGCTACCGCAGGTTACTACTATAGGAAGTGAAGAAACAACTACTTCAGGAAATGCTGAAGAAACAACGACGGAAAATCCAACAACAGAAAACCCGACAACAGAAAATCCAACAACGGAAGCACCTACAACAGTACCTGACGGTTATGAAATAATAAATGGTGCCTACAAAGTAAAGGACAATGTTCTTGTAGAATATCTGGGAAACAGAGAAGACAAAAATATTACAAGTCTGGAAATACCGGCTTCAATACAAAAAATTGATCAGCAGGTGTTTAAAGGATGCAAGTATATTGAAAAAATAACTTTTGAAACTTCAAGTAATCTTACAGAGATTTCCGATTATGCATTTAACGGATGTAGTGCGTTGAAAACAATAGTTTTACCTAATGGATTGAAAAAATTCGGATACAGAGTGTTTAAATTATGTACATCCCTTACGGAAATTACAATGCCTAATACAGTGACAGAAGGAAATCAGATTTTCGGTATTGATGGGGCGATTAAAAAGGTTACATTTGAAAATGGTATAAAAACAATTCCGGCAGAGTTCTTGAGGAATGCCTATACATTGGAAAGTGTTTCTTTTGGAACAACAGTTATATCAATTGGAACAAGAGCATTTTATAATTGTAAAAGTTTGAAAAGTGTATCTCTTCCGGCAACAGTGACCAAGATAGGGACCTCAACTTTTTACAACTGTGCAGCTATGACAAAAGTTACAATGTCTAAGAATGTTACGAAAATAGGAAAATATGCATTTAAGAAATGTTCGAAATTAAAATCACTTACGCTGTACAAGAAAGTTGCAAGTATTGGAGCAGATGCATTTGCAGAAGACAGAAGTCTTACATTGAAAGTTTATGCCAACTCCTATGGAAAGAGCTACGCCAGAAGGAATAAACTTAAATGGGAATTTACTAAATCCGAATTGGAAAGACAGGCAAAAAACAAAAAGCAGTATAATGACTATTTAAACAAGATAAATGCAAAAGACAAAACAAAGTACAAACTAAAATATCTGAAGAATTATGTTCCTCAGGGAAGCTGTATAATTGGAAAATATCTTGTTGTGTCCATGTATGCAAAAGGATTAAAGAAGAAATCTATTTTACTTGTATATAAGTTAAGTTCCGGAAAATACGTAAAGAAAGTGGTTCTTCCATCAAAGGATCATGTAGGATCAGTCACAAACATAAAAAATAGATTGGCGGTAGGTCTGAATAATATTTCAACCAATGATCATTTGGGTATTATCAGTTACTCAAAGCTCAAAAAGACTAAGCCGGGTAAAAAAGTAAAATATGATTACATGGTTCATCTGCCTGGACGTGCGGATTTTGCAACCTTTGACGGAACTTATTTCTGGTCAGGACACAGTGCAAATATTTCTGCACCGAGAATGTATGGATATAAGGTGTCAGTAAAGAAAAAGAAACTGGTATTTACAAAGAAACACAGTTTTGCAGTTCCTTCAAATTCTCAGGGGCTTGTTGTAAAGAAGCTTAGTAAGTGGAGAAGGGAATTTATTTTCTCCCAGTCCTACGGACTTATAAGCAATTCAGCAATGATTACATACAGAGTAAATATCAGAAAGGCATCATCACTTGGAACAGCAAAGAAGAACATTGTTCTTCCGGCAATGTCAGAGGGAATAATATTGAACAAGGGCTATATGTATATTGTTTTTGAATCGGCAACAGGATTGTATTGTGACAATCCTGATAAGTTAACAGAGATTAGAATTAATAATGTTTGGAAAATAAAATCTGGCAGTTTATAAGATGTAACCATGCAGAAAAGATATGTGAGAAATATAAACAACAAGAATACAAAAAAGTATTGTTAATTGAAATAGAAAAAATGGTTTTTGTTGAAAAAAAGCCATTTTTTTTATTGCCTTTAAAATTAATAAAAATCGATGTAAGCAATGGTATATAATTGCATTGCCTAAAACAGGTCAAAAGGTTATAATGTAACAAGTATTAAATGGAGGTACTTTAAGATGAATGTATTAATGCTTGTTGTGGTACCTGTTATTATTTTGGCAATAGTGGCAGCTCTTGTAATAGCACAATATGACATTTCAAAGAATAACAGACGTGGAAAACTTGTTATTCCAATACTGTCTTTAGCAATACCAATAGCATTTCTTATAATATTTATATTGATTTATAAGATTAGCGGTGTCGTAATTATGAAGAGCAGCATGCTGTTGATAAGTGTACTTTTATTTATAGGAGTGCAGGTTGCCATAATAGGATTTATTATTGAGATGGTATTTCGTTCAAACAGGAAAAAAGCTTAGTTTACAAAAGGAGTAGCAGTGCAATGGAAAAGGTAACAGATACAATAATTAATGTGGGAGTTAATGACTATGATATAACTTTGTTTGAAAGCCAGTATATGTTGGAAAATGGAATGGCATATAATTCATATGTTATTCTTGATGACAAGGTTGCAGTAATGGACACCGTTGACAGTGATGTAACTGATGAATGGCTTAAAAACTTAGAAGAGACGTTGGATGGAAGAGATGTTGATTATGTTGTGGTACAGCATATGGAGCCGGACCACACAGGAAGTCTTCTTCAGTTAATTGAAAAATATCCTGAAATGAAGGTAGTTGGAAATGCAAAGACATTTCCAATGATGGAACAGTTCTTTGGTGTTGATATAGAAGACAGAAAAGTTACCGTGGCAGAGGGAGATACTCTGAAACTTGGAAAACATACTTTAACATTTGTAATGGCACCAATGGTTCATTGGCCGGAAGTTATGGTTACATATGAAAAGAGTGAAAAGGTTCTTTTCAGTGCAGACGGATTTGGAAAATTCGGAACAAGAGATGCAGACGAAGATTGGACTTGTGAGGCAAGAAGATACTACTTTAATATTGTTGGAAAATATGGTATGCAGGTTCAGATGCTTTTGAAAAAACTTGCAAACATAGAGGTTGATATAATATGTCCGCTTCACGGGCCGGTTCTTACGGAAAACATCGGCTATTATGTGGATAAATATAATACATGGAGCAGTTATGAACCTGAAGATAAGGGAATATTTATTGCATGTGCGTCAATACATGGAAATACAAAAAAAGCAGCTGAGAAACTGAAAGAAATGTTAGAAGAAGCCGGCGCAGAAAAAGTGGCAATGGCTGATTTATGCACAGAGGACATACATGAGGCAGTGGAAGATGCCTTTAGATATGACAGGATGGTTCTTGCAGCATCATCTTATGACGGAGGGGTGTTCCCGCCAATGGCAGAATTTTTACATCTCTTAAAGATAAAAAATTTTCAGAAGAGAACTGTAGCTATCATTGAGAATGGTTCATGGGGACCTACGGCAGCCAGAGTAATGAAGAGTGAGCTGGAAGGTATGAAGGCAATAGAAATTGTAGAGCCTGTTATTACAATCAGATCTGCAATGAAGCCTGAAAATGAAACTCAGATGAAGGAGCTTATAGCAGCACTGGTTAAATAAATTAAGAAAAAAGTTAATATAATTAACAAAATAGCAAAGCTGCTTGTATTTTTTTAGGTCAGGTGGTAGACTTTGCAATGAGCAAGGACGTTCGACATTAAGTTGTCGCACGTCCTTATTTTTTGTTAAGATATTCCCCCCTATATAATATCTTAACATTGAGATTGAGAAATATGTTTAGGAAATGGAGGTATTTGGTATGAACTCAGGAGACACAGGATTTATGATGGTGTGCTCTGCCCTAGTATTTTTTATGACACCGGGTCTGGCATTCTTTTATGGAGGATTGGTAAGAAGGAAAAACGTAGTTAACACAATGATGGCAGCAGTTATGATAATGGGTCTGGCAGTTGTTATGTGGGCATTGTTTGGATACTCATTGGCATTTGGCGGAAATCACGGAGGTATTATTGGTGATTTCAGATGGTTTGGTTTAAATGGAGTAGGCTGGGATGCAGGTCCTTACGCAGACTCAATACCTAATCTGGTATTTTGTGGATTTCAGATGATGTTTGCAATCATCACTCCGGCGCTTATAACCGGTGCAGTTGTAGGAAGAATGAGATTTAAGGCGCTATTTGTTTTTATAGCCCTTTGGTCATTGATTGTATATTATCCGTTAGCACATATGGTGTGGGGACAGGGTGGACTTCTGGCAGAACTTGGCTCAGTTGATTTTGCCGGAGGTGATGTTGTTCATATCAGCTCAGGTATTACGGCACTTGTTCTTGCGATTATTTTAGGCAGAAGAAAAGGATATGAGAGAATGACATATCGCATTCATAACATACCATTTGTTGTATTGGGAGCAACAATTCTCTGGTTTGGATGGTTTGGATTTAATGCCGGAAGTTCATTGAAAGCAGACGGTCTTGCAGCACATGCATTTATGACTTCGGCAATTGCTTCTGCATCTGCATTGTTATCATGGATGTTATTGGATGTGATAAATGACAGAAAAACTACATTGGTAGGTGCATCAACAGGCCTGGTGCTTGGACTGGTAGCAATAACGCCGGGAGCTGGCTTTGTTCCTATTTGGGCATCCTTTATTATTGGAGCATTAGTAAGCCCGATCTGTTATTACGGCGTAATATTAGTTAAGAAGAAATTAAAAATTGATGATGCTTTGGATGCTTTTGGATGTCATGGAATCGGTGGCATCTGGGGAGGAATCGCCACAGGAATATTTGGAAAAAGTTCTGTTAATTCAGTAGCAAAATGGGATGGACTTGTATTTGGTGATTGGAGATTATTTGCAGCCCAGATAGAAGGAATAGTTATTACCATTGCAATTGCCGTAGTAGGAACTCTTATATGCGTAGGAATAGTAAGAATATTTACACCACTTAGAGTAACTGACCGTGAGGAAAAACTTGGATTGGATATTTCACAGCATGGAGAAAATGCATACCCAAGCTTTAACGGAATGGATCAGTAAAGGAGGATAGAAATTATGATAATGAAGATAGATGCAATTGTAAGGGAAGAAAAGTTTGAAGATGTAAAAAATGCATTGATGGAAATAGAAGTAAATGGGCTTACAGTGTCACAGGTTATGGGATGCGGATTACAGAGAGGTTACAAGGAAATAGTAAGAGGAATGGAAGTTGAACCTCAGATGCAGCCTAAAATAAAATTCGAGATAGTCGTTTCGTCCGAAGAATGGGCAGATAAAACCATAGAGGCAATTAAAAAAGCCGCATATACAGGGGAATATGGAGATGGAAAAATCTTCAGTTATCCTGTTGCCAGTGCCGTGAAAATACGTACGGGCGAAACAGGTTATGATGCAATTCAGCGTCAGGAATAAAGTTAGGAGGAAACAGAAATGATTATTAAAGTAGAAGCGATTGTAAGGGAAGAAAAGGCAGAAGATGTTATTGCAGCTTTAGACCACATTCAGGTAAATGGTGTTACGGTAACAAAGGTTGAAGGATATGGTGCACAAAGAGGAGCAGACAACTGGACCAAGGGAATGAAACTTGAAACAAAAGTAAGACCTAAGGTGAAGGTTGATGTTGTTGTTTCATCTGAAGAATGGGCAGATTTGGCTGAACAGGCTATTAGAAAAGCAGCATACACAGGAGATTATGGGGATGGAAAGATTTTTACATATGAAGTAAGAAGCGCACAGAAAATCAGAACCGGTGAAACAGGTTATGATGCAGTTCAAATGCAGGAATAAAAATATACGTTAAAGTACATAAAGACTCAATATTACTGTTAGAAGTTATGATAGTGGTATTGAGTCTTTGTTTTTCCTATCATTTATATAGAAATAGGTTCTGTCCCTATACAGAAACAGTTGTTTTAAGAGGGGGTTGATGTTATAATAGGAGAAAATTTGCAAATAAAAGGCATGAAAGGAATTCTATTATGAGTGATTATGTAATTAGTTGTTGCTCAACAGCAGATCTTACAGAAGAGCATTTTAAGGAAAGAAATATTGAATATATATGTTTTCACTATGAGTTAGATGGTGTTCCACATCTTGATGATTTGGGAAAGACAATGCCATTAGATAAATTTTATCAGGCTATGGTTGACGGAGCGGAAACTAAAACTTCACAGGTAAATGCAGAAGAATACGAAAAACATTTTAGAAAAATTCTTGATTCAGGTAAAGATCTTATACATTTAACCTTATCTTCAGGAATTTCAGGCTCCATTAATTCAGCAATGGTGGCAAAGGCAAATGTTGAAGAGGATTATCCTGACAGAAAGATATACGTTGTTGATTCATTGGCTGCATCTTCAGGATACGGTTTGCTTATGGATAAGCTTGCCGATTTAAGAGATGAAGGAATGGGCATTGATGAGTTGTATGATTGGGTTGAAACCAATAAAAGAAAACTTAATCACTGGTTCTTTTCAACAGACCTTACTTTCTATATAAAGGGTGGAAGAGTTTCCAAAACAGCAGGAGTTGTAGGTGGAATTCTTGGAATTTGCCCATTACTTAATGTTGACAATGAGGGAAGACTGATTCCGAGAGCAAAGATTAAAGGAAAGAAGAAGGTATATAAAGCAATTGTCAAAAAAATGGAAGAACTGGCAGATGACAGATATGATTATTCTCAAAAAGTATACATATCTCAATCAGCCTGCATGGAAAGTGCAGAAGCAGTAGCACAATTAGTTGAGGAAAAATTTCCGAAAATGAATGGAAAAGTTGAGATAAATAATATTGGCACAACAATTGGAAGCCACACAGGTCCAGGAACAGTTGCGCTGTTTTTCTGGGGTGACGAGAGGGTAGATTAAATGTCTGCTCCAACATATGTGAATAATTGAATCATACAAGGATTGGAGAAAATAAATGAAAACAGCAGTTTTGATAGACAGTAATGCGGGGATTAAAAAAGATGAAGCAAAGGAATTAGGAATATACCTTGTTTCTACACCTATTATTATTGATGGAGAAGTGTATTTTGAAGAAGAAAATCTTACGCAGGAACAGTTCTATGAAGCACAGATGTCTGACAAGGATATTACAAGCTCAATGCCATCACCGGGTGATGTTATGGATATGTGGGATGAACTATTAAAAGAATATGATGAGGTAGCGTATATACCGTTGTCCAGTGGATTAAGCAATTCATGCCATGCAGCAATACAGCTATCTGATGAATACGATGGAAAAGTACAAGTGGTGGATGACCATAGAATATCCGTCACAATGCGTCAGTCTGCATTAGATGCAAAGTGGATGGCTGACAATGGAAAGTCTGCAAAGGAGATTAAGGAAGCTTTAGAGCAGAACGCATATAATTCCGCAATTTATCTTACAGTTGAAGATTTGAAATATCTTAAAAAAGGTGGAAGGGTAACACCGGCAGCTGCGGCTTTAGGTGCAGTACTTAATATAAAACCGGTTCTTGCTACTAAAGGTGGGAAATTCGATGCTGTAGAAAAAGTAAGAGGGATGAAAAAGAGCATTGCTAAACTTTTGGATTACACAGAACAGACTCTTGATAAACTAATAGAAAAGAACAATGTGTCGCAGATTAGAATTGGTGTGGCAGGAACCTTCTTAAATCAGGAAGATGCAGATAACTGGTATAATATGGTAAAAGATAGATTCGTCGACATTGAAAATATCGAATATGATCCACTGTCTCTGGTTGTAGCAGTTCATACAGGACCAAATGCAGCAGGAATTGGAATAAGCGTAATATTAAGAGATGAATAGACATGAGTTACAAATTTTTTCAAAATAAAGAATGTGAATATTTCCCATGTCATAAGGTGGACACCCCGGAGAACTTTAACTGTCTGTTCTGCTATTGTCCCCTTTATCACTTGGGAGACAAATGCTGTGGCAATCCTAAATTTTTAGACAATAAAATCAAGGATTGCAGCAATTGTACATTTCCTCATAAGAGGGAGAATTACGACAAAATAATAAGTATGTTACGATAATAATATGACACCACAGGAAAAGAATTTTGGTCGTTTACCAATATCTGTACCGGAGGTGTCATATTAATTTTTAAGATATTTATTTTTTAGCTTTAACCTTTTTTTTAGGTTGTTTTACCTTTTTTCCGGTTTTAAGAGCGAAAGTTTTACTCCATTTTCCATTGCCAATATTGCTCTTGTATGCCCGGATTTTAAAATAATATTTTTTATTATATTTAAGCTTGGCGATTGTTCTGCAGGAATATTTTGGATTCCTTATATTTAGATAAATCACATTCTTTTTAAATTTTTTGTTTGTTGAATATTTTATTGTGTAGCCGGTGGCATTTTTTTGACCAATCCATGTAAGTTTAATTTTGTTTTGTTTTTTAACCTTGCCGGTTAATTTCTCTTTCGCAGGCAAAATCATAAATGTTGTACTGCAGACACTTACATATTTTACTTCCGTGGCAACTAATTTGACTGTGGCAAATCCCGTATGTTTATTTGAGTAATATTTAACCTTGTAATGAGATGATGGAACAACGGCACCATTAACAGTCAGGGTGACCTTTGGCTTTCGTTCTTTACCGTTATCATAAAACACATTGTTGCTTAATGTAATGGTTCCTTTTTTTATGGAAACATATCCATTATTTTCTTTGTTGTTTGTGGTAATATTGCCGTCTTTACATCTAATCAGAACATCGCCGTCGGTAGTTCTGTAAGTTTTAATAAATCTTCTGGCAAGACGCATAAGGGTTGAAGCTTTCGGTAATTTGGCAATTTCGCTCTTGGATGAAGAAATAACGGCATACTGAGGGCTTACAGCATCTAAAAATTTGGCGCATGAAGAAGCCGCAGCACCATGGTGTCCGATTTTAATGACATCAGCCTTGAAATTATACCCTGCATCCATAAGCTGTCTTTCCATTGTAGATGGCAAATCACCCATTAACAGAAAAGTTTTACCGTCACAGGTAGCCTTTAAAACAATACTGCATTCATTATAGGTAGAACCCTTAAAACCATCATAAACAATTGTGATTTTAGCATCTCCAAGAGTCCATGAGTCCCCTTCTACAGCTACGTTAAAAGGAATATCCAGTTTCTTTACGGAATTAATAAACTTAGAGTATGAATCCGATTTCTTTGTACAGGGAGAATAAATAACCTGTCCGACTTTATATTCCTTAAATACTCTTTCAAATCCACCAACATGATCTCCGTCCGGGTGGGTTGAAACAAGGTAATCAATTTTTTTGTCAGGAATATTTAGCTTTTTCAGATAATTCATAAGAAGAGGGGCACCTTTAGTTGTTCCAGAATCTATAAGCATGTAATGGTTACCGCTGTTTATAAGAAGTGCATCGCCTCTTCCCACATACACTGCGTGGAGGTTCATTTCTCCTGCAGATACATTATTTTTCTCTACAAAAAAGACACAACATACAATAAAAGTCAAAATAAAAAATTTAATTGTTTTTCTAATCATTGAATTTAGTTTTTCCACGTCAACACTACTTCCTTTTTATTTATTTGCATCACAAAAGGCTTTTGCTAAATAGTGATATGCGCGTTTTAGTATTTTCCAAAAGATAAAAATGTCTAAAACAAGCATTGCTTCAAAGAAATATCCGACTTTTGCCAATGCACCGAAATCAGAACTAATCCACATTATAAACGTTACGAGAATCATTAAAACAAATGAAACAAACCATGCCATTTTTCCCCATTTTCTTTCATCACGACAACAAACATCAGGAATCATCTTAAATAATCCCCTTGTAAACAAGAATGAAGTTGCAAGGCAGACGCCTAAGTATGAAATTCCCATTATCATTGAAATGTTGCACAATAATAATCCATTGATAAAAAACGGAAGTGATGATAGTATTATGCGCAGGATTACTCCACAAAATGCACAGAGAGCTGCAAGAGAAAAAGTTCTATCCACTTTTCTAAACATAAGACATGCTATTATAATAAGTATAAATCCCACAAAATCATTAAAAATATCAATGTGAATATTGTCAAAAAATACCTTATCAATAACTTTTGTCTGAGCAGCTTCGGCAGCGTTTACAGTTACGTTCTGTTGAGTGGCAGATGTCTGGTATTCGCTTAAAACAGAATTTCCCTTTTTGGATGAATCTGAATTATCTATATATTTATAAGTACATTTAGCACCATAATTTGATGCAATATTGTAGAATTGGTATTCACCGATAACTTCATTAGTATTTTTGTACTGAGTCGGATAGGAAAATCCGGTTCTGACATCCACATCTAATGCAATTAAAATAAACCCGATTACAAGCATAAAAAAAGCAATTTTAAATTTTTTATTTAGCATAGCACCTCCATATTGTTAATTAAAAATCAATTTAAATACATATAAGGTTAATTATATATGCAGTTAAACATAAAAAGCAATATAATTAAATTGTAAAATAAAAAGAATGATAGTATAATGGAGCATATTTGATGAATGGAGGTTTGTTATGAACAAAATATTAAAAAAAGTCATCTCATCCCTATTAGTAGTTGTAATGGTTATGGGAGTTCCCGTAATATCACCAACTAAAAATACGGTGAAGGCAGATAGCAAGGCATATACAATAAAGGTTAACTTAGGAACAAACTGTACTACTATATATAAAGGAAATAAACCTATTAAATCGATGATTTGTTCTCCAAGTTCAGAGACACCTACAGGAACTTTTTATGTACCTGTAAAATACAGATGGCATGAAATGATTGGTAACTGTTATGCACAGTACTGTACAAGAATTGCCCCTGAAATATTATTCCATTCAGTGTGGTATTACAAAAATGGAGATAAATCCACAATGTCAGTTTCAGCTTATAATGTTATGGGACAGAAAGCATCCCACGGTTGTGTAAGACTTTTGTGTAAAGATGCAAAGTGGATTTATGATCATTGTGCCGTTGGAACAAAAATCAAAATTTTCTGGGGAAAGAAAAAAGATGATCCATTGAAAAGACCTGGATTTACACCAATAACTAATGGAAAATTTACCGACTGGGATCCTACTGATCCTGACCCAAAGAACCCATACAGAAAGAAAGCACCAACAGTAAAAGCTAAATCTAAAACAGTTGAATATGGATCAAAGGTTAAGGCACTAAGCCTTGTTACAATTAAAGACAGTGCAGGAAACACTGTTACAAACAAAAACGGAAAGATAAAAGTATCAGGAAAAGTTAATACAAAGAAACTTGGTACATATAAAGTTAAATACATAGTAAAAGATTCATTAGGAAACAAAAAAACAAAGACAATTAAATTTAAAGTTGTCGATACAAAGAAGCCAAAGATTACAGGAGCTGCAGTAAAGAAGAATGTTCCTATGGGAAGCAGTCTGAATGTATTGTCAGGCATAAAGGCTGTAACAGCATCCGGAGCCAATATTACTTCAAAGATAAAGGTATATGTAAAACACAACGGAAAGAAAGTTGTAGCAAAGAACGGTGTCGTACAGTTTAGTGAAGCCGGAAGATATACAATTACATATAAGGTAACAGGAAAGAATAAGAAGAAAATATCAAAGACCGTTAAATACTATGTTACAAACCAGAAAGTTAAATTTGCACTTAAGTCAGGCACTGTAACAATAAACCAGAATGATAAATTTGATTACAACAGTTATGTTAAGTCATTAACAACATATAATGGAAAGGCACTTAACATTGCTCAGAATGTAAAACATAAAGGTAGTGTAAATACATCAAAACCTGGAACATATAAGATTACTTATACAGCACAGAACGGCAATCAGGCTTACACTGCAGTATCTTTAACACTTACTGTAGTTGTAAAAACAAAGGTTCCTGAAACAACAATTCCTGGTACACCTGAAACAACAGCTCCGGAGAATCCTACAACAGCCGCTACACCAAGTGGGGGAAACGGCAATGAAACAAGTGGCTGGACAGAAAATTACTAAAAATTGAGGCGAAAGAGATGTATACATTTGACACAATAGTCACATACAGTCGTATAGATGGCAGTGGAAAAGTTCCATACCATGAGATTTTAAATTATTTTCAGGACTGCTCGACATTTCACTCTGAATCGTTGGGAGTGGGAGTAGAATACATGAAAAAAGAAAAGCGGGCATGGGTTGTACTTGCATATAAAGTTCAGATATACAGGGACTTGCATATGGGAGATAAAATTCAAATTGGAACTTCCGCTTTAGAATTCAAAAAAGTATTTGCCACAAGACAGTATTTCATTAAAAATGAAGATGGTGATTATGTCGCAAAAGCAGAAACTATATGGGCGCTGATTGACACTGAAACAAGGGCACCTATTCGAATTACAGAAGAAGATTCAAGTGCCTATACAGAAGAAAAAATGTTTGAAAGTATTGGCGTATCCAGAAAAATGAAGTTTCAGACTGAGGGCAGAGAACAGAAAAGCATGGTTATTCCAAAGGCTTTTATTGACACTAATGGGCATGTTAATAATGCAAATTACCTATTGATTGCAAATGAATATCTGCCAAAGGACAGTGAGTATAATCAGATTGAAATAGTTTATAATAAAGAAGCCGTCGAAGGTGAGAGAGTTGTTCCGTACATTCACCATGAAGAGGATTATATGGGCGTCAGACTGGAAGACAGCGTAAGAAAAGAGTTACTTGCAGAAATAAAATTTTCAAATATATAAACAAAAGACAGTTTGCAGTAAAATGTAAACTGTCTCTTGTCATTAAGGAGGACCTATGGAAATAGGAAAAATACAAAAATTACAGGTAGTTAAGAAGACAGATTTTGGTGTATACCTTGGAACGAATGAGGAAAAAGTATTATTGCCAAAGAATCAGGTTCCTGAAAGCACTGAGATGGGAGATACAATAGAGGTATTTATATGTAGAGACTCTGAAGACAGACTTATTGCCACAACAGAAAAGCCTGTAGCTCAGGTGGGAGAAACTGCTTATATTAGGGTTAAGGAAATAACAAAGTTTGGGGCTTTTTTAGACTGGGGCCTTGGGAAGGATCTGTTTTTGCCTTACAAGGAGCAGACAACTGATATCAAAGAAGGCGACATGGTACTTGTGGGAATTTATACGGACAAAAGTGACAGACTTTGCGCAACAATGAAGGTTTATAACTATTTACTATGCACTTCTACATATGAAGAAGGTGATATTGTTAAGGGTGTAGTATATAACTTTAATCCACAGTATGGAGCTTTTGTTGCAGTAAACAATAAATATCATGGACTGATACAGATGAAGGAACTGACAAGCAAGGTTTACGTAGGAATGGAAGTAGAAGCCAGAGTTAAAAGTGTAAGAACAGATGGAAAGCTTGATCTGGCATTGAGAAAGAAAGCATACCTTCAGATTGATGATGACGCAAGAAAGATAATCGAGTATATGGAAAAAAATAATGGTGAAATAGGATATACTGACAAGGCAAGGCCTGAAATTATCAAAAAAGATTTCGGAATGAGCAAAAATGAATTTAAGCGTGCTATTGGCAGATTGCTCAAAGAAAGACGTGTGATTATCAAGGAAAATAGTATAAATTTAATTAAATAATTATCGGGCTATGCAAAATGACCAAACTTTTTTTCATTATTTTGTTTATTTACAATATAGTAATTTACAATAATGTGATTTAGAATACTGTCATACGAGAGTACAGAGAATATGTATTATCAGGAGGAGAGAAAGAATGGCAAGTTTATCATTAAGAAACATTAGCAAGGTATATCCTAACGGATTTGTCGCTGTTAAAGATTTTAACCTTGAAATAAAAGACAAGGAATTTATTATTTTCGTAGGACCTTCAGGTTGTGGTAAATCAACAACACTTCGTATGATTGCAGGACTTGAAGAAATTTCATCAGGAGAGTTATATATTGGAGACAAGTTAGTTAACGATGTAGAACCAAAAGATAGAGATATCGCAATGGTTTTCCAGAACTACGCTTTGTATCCACATATGACAGTATATGATAATATGGCATTTGGTCTTAAGTTAAGAAAAGTACCAAAGGCTGAACAGGAAAGATTAGTTAAAGATGCAGCTAAGATCCTTGACCTTGAACAGTTACTTGACAGAAAACCAAAGGCTTTATCAGGTGGTCAGAGACAGAGAGTTGCCATGGGACGTGCAATCGTTCGTAATCCTAAGGTATTCCTTATGGACGAACCTCTTTCAAACTTGGATGCTAAGTTAAGAGTACAGATGCGTGTCGAGATTGCTAAGATTCATAAGAGATTAGGCGCAACAATCATTTACGTAACACATGACCAGACAGAAGCTATGACACTTGGTACAAGAATCGTAGTTATGAAGGACGGTGTTGTACAGCAGGTTGATTCACCTAAGAACTTATATGATAAGCCTGTTAACTTATTTGTTGCAGGATTCATGGGATCACCACAGATGAACTTCATCGATGCTGAAGTTGAAAAAGACGGTGCTGACATCAAGTTACATGTTGGTCAGGCAAGAACATATATTAAGGTTCCTGCAGAACAGGCTAAGAGACTTGAAGAAGGTGGATATGTTGGTAAGACAGTTGTTATGGGTATCAGACCTGAAGATATTCATGATGAAGAAAGCTTCATCGCAAGCTCACCTGACAGTGTATTTACATCAACTATCAGAATTTACGAATTACTTGGTGCTGAAGTTTACTTATACTTTGATGTTGAAGGATTTGACTGTACAGCAAGAGTTAATGCACGTACAGAAGCAAGACCTGGTGACGAAGTTAAGTTTGCTATGGATCTTACAAAGTTACATATCTTTGATAAGGACACAGAAAAGGTTATTACAAACTAGTCATAACTTTTGATAATAGAGATTAATCAATAAAGAGGAGCTGTTGTACAGAATAATGTGAAAGCGTTATTTGTAACGAGCTCCTCTTGTTGTATATAAGTGTTCACAAAAATTTAAGATTTTATGAAGGGTTTTTGCTTGTATTTTATGTAAATCTAGTTTAGAATGAAGAGTGAATTATTGTTTGTATTTTTATAATTAGAATAATAGCAAAACACAGGGAGAAACATATGATTTCAAATCAAATTTTACAAAACACAATCGAAGGAATAAAGAGTATATCCAGAGTGGATTTGTATGTGGCAGATATTGAGGGAAAAATAATTGCCAGTACTTCCCAGATAGGAGAACAGTTTGGTCATGCTATAATGTCTTTTGTGGCATCGCCGGCAGACAGTCAGTCCGTGCAGGAATATCAGTTCTTTAAGGTTTACGACGAAAATCAGTTAGAGCTGATTTTGATTGCACAGGGAATTACAGATGATGTTTTTATGGTAGGAAAGATGGCAGCTTTCCAGATACAGAACCTGTTGGTGGCATATAAAGAAAGATTTGACAAAGATAATTTCGTTAAGAATCTTTTATTAGACAATCTCCTCCTTGTAGATATATATAATAGAGCAAAAAAATTGCACATCGACGTTGATGCAAGAAGATGTGTATGCATAATTGAAACCCGTAATGAGAAGGACAGTGTGGCACTGGAAACGGTGAGAACGCTTTTTGCAGGACATAAGAAAGATTTCATTACTGCGATAGATGAAAAGAGTATTATTCTTGTTAAGGAATTAGAAGATAAACAGGGATATGAAGAAGTAGAGAGAATTGCAAATACAATTGTCGACATGCTTAACACAGAAGCTATGGTAAAGGCTAACGTAGCATATGGAACCATAGTAAAGGAAATTAAAGAAGTTTCCCGTTCTTACAAGGAGGCAAGAATGGCACTTGATGTAGGAAAAATCTTCTTTAGTTCAAAGAATGTTGTAGCATACAACAATCTTGGAATCGGCAGACTGATTTATCAGTTGCCATTGCCACTTTGCAAGATGTTTATAAAAGAAATTTTTGAAGGAAAGTCTCCTGATGAATTCGACGAGGAAACACTTGCAACAATTAATAAATTTTTCGAGAACAGCCTGAATGTTTCAGAAACTTCAAGACAGTTGTATATTCATAGAAATACATTGGTATACAGATTGGACAAACTTCAAAAGAGTACCGGTCTTGACCTTAGAGTGTTTGAAGATGCCATAACCTTTAAGATTGCCTTAATGGTTGTTAAGTATATGAAATATATGGGCAATACAGATTTTTAAAGTACTAAAGTGGAAAGCAAAAGTTAATCCGGATGCTTTTCACTTTTATGCGTGGAAAAGTTCAAAAACAACTAAACAACAACATACATAAGGAGTGAACAAATGATTAGAATTGAAGGAGTAAGCAAGTCCTATGGAAATGGTGCACCTGCTTTAAGCAATTTAAATCTTGACATAGACAAAGGGGAGTTTGTGTTTGTAGTTGGAGCCAGTGGCTCGGGAAAATCTACATTTATCAAACTTTTACTCAAGGAATTAAATCCTACAGAAGGAACAATATATGTAAATGACATTAATCTTTCTAAATTGAAATCAAGGGGCGTGGCTAAATACCGCAGACAGATAGGAGTTGTATTCCAGGACTTCAGATTACTGCAGGATAGAGATGTTTATTCAAACATTGCTTTTGCCCAGAGAGTTATTGGAGCGTCTCCAAGAGAGATAAAGAAAAATGTTGCCAGAGTGTTATCGCTGGTAGGACTTTCAGAAAAGTATCGTTCTAACCCTAATGAATTATCAGGTGGTGAGCAGCAAAGAGTTGCATTAGCAAGAGCATTGGTTAATAAGCCTGAGATTTTGCTGGCAGACGAGCCGACAGGAAACCTTGACCCAGAAAATTCATGGGAAATTATGAAATTATTAGATAAAGTAAATCAGCAGGGAACTACCGTTATTGTAGTTACTCACAACATGGAAATTGTTGAGGCAATGCAGAAGAGAGTAATTACAATGAAGAAGGGTGTAAAAGTAAGCGACAGCAAGGTGGTGGAATAGATGAATTCAAGAACAACGAGATATTGTATTAAGCAGGGCTTAGTAAATATAAAGAGAAATAAGCTGTTCTCAATTGCTTCCATCGGAACAATTGCGGCATGTATTTTCCTCATTGGGATTATTTTTTCAATTATTATAAATGTTAACCATATGGAAAAACAGGTAGAACAGAATATTGGTATTACGGTTTTCTTTAAAAAAGGAATAACACAACAGGAAATAGATAATATCGGTCAGGTTATAAAAGCTGACAATAGAGTGGACAGTTACAAATACACTTCAGCTGACAAGGCATGGGAAGGTTTCAAGGATGATTATTTTGGAGATGACCCGGAACTTGCACAGGGATTTGCAAATGACAATCCGTTAGCGGATTCTGCATCATATACAGTATTTTTAAAGAATATTGAAGACCAGGATGCTTTTGTAGAAAAGATACAAAAGGTAGATGGGGTCAGAAAAGTTAAACATTCAGAGCAGGCGAAAGAAACCTTAAGTAATGTGGCAAAACTTTTGGGCTATGTGTCAGTGGCACTTATCGTTATTTTGCTTGGTGTTGGAATATTCTTAATAAGTAACACGGTAATGATTGGTATTTCCGTAAGAAGACATGAAATTAAAATTATGAAGCTGATTGGATCCACAAACAGTTTTGTAAGAGCACCATTCGTAATTGAAGGTGTGGTAATCGGACTTGTTGGTTCAGCCATTCCATTAGTGCTCATAAGAGTTGTTTATGGAAAATTAATCGGATTCGTAGTATCAAAGTTTGGTGTAATGGCAAGTTCAGTATCTTTTGCTTCAACATCAGAAATATTCAGAATTTTAGTACCAATGGGACTTGGAATAGGAGCAGGAATCGGTTTAATAGGTTCAGCACTATCGCTTAGAAAACATTTGAAAGTTTAATAATTGTAAGGAGATAAAATGAGAAAAGTAATTAGTTATGTTGTAGCTTTTACAATGACGGCAGTCATGGTGGCAACACCAATGAATACAATTGTAAGAGGTGACAAAATTGATGATTTAAAAAAACAGAAGCAGGAGCAGGAGCAGAAGCAGAAGAATCTTGAAAAGAAAGCTTCAGACACGAAGAGCTATATAAATGAAATTGATGCCAAGATTACTGACGTTTCTACACAGCTTGGTAAAACAACAACAAGTCTTAACAATACTCAGGAACAGATTAAAGTAACAAAAAAGAAGTTAGATGAAGCTCAGGAAAGTGTTAAATTACAGTATAGTGACATGAAACTTAGAATTAAGTACATGTATGAAAACGGTGATACACAGATGCTTGATTTAATTCTTAATTCCAAGAGTATTACAGAATTTCTGAATAAGGCGGAATATATTACTGAATTGTCACAGTATGACAGAAATATGCTGGATAAATTCAAAAAGACAAGACAGACAATAGCAGATTCAAAGCAAAAACTTGAAAAGGATGAAAAGAATCTTTTGGCGCTACAGAAAAAACAACAGTCGGCAAAAGCAAATCTTGAATCTTTGGCAGATAGTAAAAAAGGTGAGTTGTCAAACTATGAAGATCAGATACAAATTGCAAAAAATTCTGCTGCAAATATAGATAAAGAAATTTCAGCACAGCAGGAAGCCATTGCCAAAGCTTTAGAGGCTGAAAAGAAGAGACAGGAAGAAGAAAGGAAGAGACAGGAGCAGCAACAGAGACAGCAGCAACAGGCTGCAAATAACTCTAATAATACATCAACAAATACGTCATCAGGCGACGACACCCGGACCAGTGGAAGCGGTTCATGGGGATGGCCACTTCCGGGACATCACACCATTTCGTCAGGATATGGTCCGAGAGATGGAGGATATCATAATGGGATTGATATACCGGCACCTGCAGGAACACCTATCGTTGCAGCCGCATCAGGAACAGTTGCATGGGCTAATTACAGTTCATCAGCAGGAAACTGGGTTGGCATTACACATTCAAATGGCGCAACATCAGTATACATGCATATGTCTTCAAGTTGTGTATCTGCAGGACAGTCAGTAAGTGCAGGTCAGACTATAGGATATGTAGGAAATACAGGAGCATCATATGGTAACCACTTACATTTTAGTGTTAAGTTAGGCGGTATAACAGGTTCATGGGCAAACCCATGGAGTTATTTAGGATAATTAGTAAAGGAATTTAGGCGGGACAGTGAAGAAGACAAAAAGCAGATTTTTACCGGGATTTTTAGTTGGAATGCTTGCTACGATGGTTATTACAGCAGGTGTAGTAGTAGGAATCGTATTTTCCGGCACAGATATTAATATAACTGCAAAAAAGCAGAATAATAAAAGTGCAACTGAAGCAAGTTTGTCTAAATTGAGTTCTCTTGAATCCATAATAGATCTTTATTATCTGGATAAGGTGGATAATAAAAAACTGGAAGAGGGAATTTATAAGGGGCTATTTAGCGGACTTGACGATCCGTATTCAGTATATTATACAGCAGATGAGTATGCCAAATTACAGGAAGATATTGACGGCGTTTTTGTTGGAATGGGAGCTTACGTTTCTCAAAATACAGAAACCGGTATTATAATTGTCACTAAGGCTTTTGATAATTCGCCGGCAAAAAAAGCAGGAATAAAGGATGGCGACATAATTTACAAAGTCGAAGATAAGGAAGTTACCGGAGAAGATGTGGATAAAGTTGTCTCGATGATTAAAGGTAAAGAAAACACAAAAGTAAAGTTAACAATCTACAGACAGTCTGAAAAGAAATATATTGATGTAGAGATTACAAGAGCAAAAGTTGAAGTCCCATCTATTGAAGCAAAAATGCTCAATAAGAAAAAGGGCATTGCCTATATACAGATTGTGGAATTTCAGGAAAATACTTATAAACAGTTTGCCAGTGCTATTGAAAAATTGAAAAAGCAGGGAATGAAATCCGTCATTTTCGATGTGAGAAATAACCCGGGAGGAAGATACGACATTGTATGTCAGATATTAGATGACTTACTTCCGGAGGGAACATTAGTATCAACAAAAGACAAATACGGAAAAGAAGAAAAACAGACATCAGATGCAAAGGCTCTTAATATGCCTATGGTAGTTATTCAGAACGAAAACAGTGCCAGTGCGTCTGAAATATTTGCAGGAGCAATTCAGGATTTCAAAGCAGGAACAATTATAGGAACCCGTTCTTTTGGAAAGGGAATTGTTCAGCAGATGTGGCCATTAAATGATGGCTCTGCAATCAAACTCACAGTGGAGAAATATTATACACCGAGTGGAAAAAATATTCACGGTAAAGGCATAACACCGGATGTTGAAGTAAAGGCTTCGACAAAAGGAAATAAAGATGTTCAATTAAATAAGGCAGTAGAGATATTGGAAAATAAGAAATAATTATTTATGTAAGGAGGAGCCTTATGAAGATATATATGGGTGAGGATTATAAGGGAATGAGTAGAAAAGCGGCCAATATTATTTCGGCACAAATTATTTTGAAACCGGATTGTGTATTGGGACTTGCAACAGGGTCTACACCGATTGGGACCTATGATCAACTTGTAAATTGGTATGAAAAGGGAGATTTGGACTTTTCGAAGGTTGTTACCATTAATCTGGACGAATATAAAGGATTATCAGGTGACAATGACCAAAGCTACAGATATTTTATGAACAAACATTTATTTGATCGTATAAATATCTACAAAGAAAATACCTATGTACCAAATGGTCTTGAAGCAGATTCTAAAAAGGCCTGTCAGGAATATAATGATATTATCACTAAATGTGGTGGAATTGACATGCAGTTATTAGGATTGGGACATAATGGACACATAGGATTTAATGAACCGGGAGGAGCTTTCGAAAAAGAAACACATTGTGTAAATCTAACAAAGAGTACTATTGAAGCCAATAAACGATTCTTTGAAAAAGAAGAGGATGTACCAAGACAGGCATACACAATGGGAATCAAATCAATAATGCAGGCAAAGAAAATTCTTGTAGTTGTATCAGGGGAAGACAAGGCGGATATTGTAAAGGGAGCTTTTACAGGCCCTGTAACACCAGAGGTGCCTGCGTCAGTATTGCAACTTCATAATGATGTTACACTCGTTGGAGACAGAGCAGCATTGTCCAAAATATTATAGTTTTGTCGTTAGAAGGTGAAATATATGATAATAAAGAACGGATTAGTATTTCACGAAAGTGGAAAATTTGAAAAAAGGGACCTGTGTGTTGAAGGTGATAAAATTGCACGTACAGCACAGGGTGAAACTATTGATGCCACAGGATTGTATGTAATTCCGGGACTTACGGATTTGCATTTTCACGGATGTGTAGGATATGATTTTTGCGATGGAACAGTGGAAGCCATAAATAACATGGCAGAATATGAACTGTCACAGGGAATAACTACAATTTGTCCGGCGTCTATGACATTTTCTGAAGAAAGATTAAATAAGATATTTGCTGCGGCAAAGGAATATAAGGGAGAAACCGGAGCAGAACTTGTGGGAATAAATATGGAAGGACCATTTATTTCCATGGAAAAGAAGGGAGCTCAAAATCCTGAATTTATTCATAAACCTGATGCAGATATGTTTTACAGACTTCAGGAAGCAGCAGGCGGACTTGTAAAACTGGTGGACATTGCACCAGAGGTTGACGGAGCAATGGAGTGTATAGAAGAAATCAACAAAGATGTGAGAGTGTCAGTTGCCCACACGGCAGCAGATTATGATGTGGCGAAAAAAGCTTTTGAAAAGGGAGCAAGACAGGTGACCCACCTTTACAATGGAATGAATCCATTCCACCATCGGGAACCGGGAGTTGTAGGAGCGGCCTGTGACAATGAAAATGTAATGGTGGAATTAATTGTGGACGGCATTCACAGCCATCCGGCAACAGTAAGAACTACGTTTAAGATGTTCGGTGATGACAGAATAATTCTGATAAGTGACAGTATGATGGCGTGTGGTCTGGAAGATGGACAGTACACTCTTGGTGGCTTGGATGTAACTGTGAGAGGAAACAAAGCCACACTTACAAAAGAAGGAAACATTGCAGGATCTGTTACAAATCTTATGAATTGTGTAAGATGTGCAGTAAAGAAAATGGATATTCCTCTTGAGAGTGCAATTAAGTGTGCGGCTGTTAATCCAGCCAAAGCAATAGGTATCTATGACAGATTTGGAAGCCTTGATACAGGAAAGAGAGCAAATATTGTATTGCTTGATAAAGACCTGGAGGTTAAATACGTCATAAAAGATGGCAAAATTGTATAAAAAGGTCTTTTGTTTTTAGTACATTTAAAATATAATTAGCGTTAGGCATAGTGAATAATCTCCTTTGTGGTTTTGTGGTGATTCTATTATAAGAGGTTGTTTAATCTATGCCTATTTTTTTAAAAAAACATTATAGGGGATAAAAAAAGGGCTCTATACTTTAATTTGAAACAAAGTATAGAGCCTAATAACGTCAATATATAAAGAGAACATAAGTTCGATTTTACTATATACATTTGTACAATCCTTTGATATAATGATTTTATATCGATTAAAATAAACTATTTAATATATGGTAATAATATTGAAAGGGCTTTTTTAGATAAAAAAAGTCTCTGATAAATACAGGGAGAAGAGAATGGATCATTTTGAATTAGTATCAGAATATAAACCTACCGGAGACCAGCCAAAAGCAATTGAGGAATTGGTGGAGGGTTTTAAAAAAGGAAATCAGTTTGAAACCCTTTTGGGAGTTACCGGTTCAGGTAAAACATTTACTATGGCAAATGTTATTCAACAATTAAATAAACCGACCCTTATAATAGCTCACAATAAGACCCTGGCAGCTCAGCTTTATGGGGAGTTCAAGGAGTTTTTCCCAAATAATGCGGTGGAATATTTTGTTTCCTACTATGACTATTATCAGCCGGAGGCTTATGTGCCAAGTACGGATACTTATATTGAAAAGGACTCGGCTATAAATGATGAGATAGATAAACTGAGACATTCAGCTACAATGGCATTAATGGAGCGAAAGGACGTTATTATTATATCGTCTGTTTCATGTATTTACGGATTGGGAGATCCTATTGACTATAAGAATATGGTGGTATCTCTGCGTCCGGGAATCATCAGAGACAGGGATGATATTATACACAAATTAATTGAGATACAATACGACAGAAATGATATGGATTTCAGGCGTGGAACATTTAGGGTTAGAGGTGAAAATCTGGAAGTATTTCCTGCATCATACACGGATAGTGCAGTGCGTGTGGAATTTTTCGATGATGAAATAGAACGGATAACGGAAATTGACACATTAACAGGCGAGGTGAAATGCGAACTGGAGCATGTGGCTATTTTTCCTAATTCCCACTATGTTGTTGCCCCTGAAAAAATGGAGCGTGCCATTAAGGGCATTGAAAAGGAATTGGAAGAGCAGGTGGCTTTCTTTAAATCTGAAGATAAATTAATTGAAGCCCAGAGAATTGCTGAGAGAACAAACTTCGACATGGAAATGCTACGTGAGACAGGAATATGCTCTGGAATTGAAAATTATTCAAGACATATGGCAGGGCTGGAGCCGGGAGCAACACCTCATACATTAATGGAATATTTCGGGGATGATTTTCTCATTATAGTAGATGAAAGCCATATTACAATACCTCAGATACGTGGTATGTACAATGGAGACCAGTCAAGAAAGGGAACTCTTGTGGATTACGGATTCAGACTGCCTTCTGCCAAAGACAACAGGCCATTGAAGTTTGATGAATTTGAGGGAATGATTGACCAGATGCTCTTCGTTTCGGCAACACCGAATGTATATGAAAATGAACATGAACTGTTAAGGGCTGAACAGATTATAAGACCGACAGGTCTGCTCGATCCGGAAATCAGTGTGCGTCCGGTGGAAGGACAGATTGATGATTTGGTATCAGAGATTAATAAAGAAGTAGCTAAGAAAAATAAAGTTCTCGTTACAACTCTTACGAAGAGAATGGCGGAAGATTTGACGGATTATATGCGTGATGTGGGAATACGTGTAAAATACCTTCATTCGGACATTGATACACTAGAGAGAACCGAAATAATTAGAGATATGAGACTGGATGTATTCGATGTTCTGGTGGGAATTAACCTTTTAAGAGAAGGACTGGACATTCCGGAAATCAGTCTGGTGGCGATTTTGGATGCAGATAAGGAAGGATTCCTTCGTTCAGAAACATCATTAATACAGACAATAGGACGTGCTGCCCGAAACTCAGAAGGACATGTTATTATGTATGCAGATACTATAACTGAGTCTATGGATAAGGCGATTTCTGAAACTAACAGGCGTCGTGAAATTCAGGAAAAATATAACAAAGAACATGAAATAACGCCAACAACAATTAAGAAGGCTGTAAGAGATCTTATAAGTATTTCCAAAGAAGTTGACAGAAAGATTAGTGATGTTGAAAAAGATCCTGAATCAATGGATAAGAAGGAACTTAAGAAACTTATGGATAAGGTTGAAAAACGAATGAAGAAGGCGGCAGCAGAGCTTGATTTTGAGACGGCTATAGAAATGAGAGAAAAACTGGCAAGTCTCAAACTTATGTATAATAATTAATACAATGTACAGGAAAGGAAAAGTGCAATGGCTGACAAAAAGAAATACATCAAAATCAGAGGGGCTAGCGAGCACAATTTAAAGAATATAGACATAAAAATACCAAGGGATGAATTTACGGTTATAACGGGACTTAGCGGTTCGGGAAAATCATCATTGGCATTTGACACAATATATGCAGAAGGACAGAGAAGATATATGGAATCTCTGTCTTCTTATGCAAGACAGTTTTTGGGACAGATGGAAAAGCCACAGGTGGAGAGCATTGAGGGACTTCCACCGGCTATATCAATTGACCAGAAATCAACCAACAGAAACCCACGTTCAACTGTTGGAACGGTTACAGAAATATATGATTATATGAGATTGCTTTACGCCAGGGCAGGTATACCTCATTGTCCAAAGTGCGGAAAGGAAATTAAGAAACAGTCCATAGATGAAATTGTTGACAGAGTTATGGAGCTTCCTGAAAGAACGAAATTCCAGATTCTGGCTCCGATTGTAAGAGGGAAAAAAGGACGACACGAAAAAGTATTTGAAAGTGCAAAGAAAAGTGGATATGTCAGAGTAATTGTAGATGGCAACATGTATGAGCTGACGGAAGAAATTAAATTAGACAAAAATATTAAGCACAACATTGAGATTGTAATAGACAGACTTAGTATCCGTGATGGAATAGAAAAGAGACTTACGGATTCCATTGAAAATGCATTAAAGCTCGGTGGTGGGCTTATGAATCTTGATGTTATTGGAGGGGAAACCATTACCTTTAGTCAGAATTTTGCCTGCGTGGACTGTGGAATCAGCATAGATGAAATCCAGCCAAGAAGCTTTTCTTTTAACAATCCGTTTGGTGCATGTCCTGATTGTTACGGATTGGGATATAAGATGGAATTTGATGTGGATCTGATGATTCCCGACAAAAGTCTTAGCATAAATGAGGGTGCAATTGTGGTACTTGGATGGCAGAGTGCAAATGATGGAAAGAGTTTTACAAATGCTATTTTAAGGGCATTATGCAAGAAATATAATTTTGACCTTGATACACCTTTTGAAAAGTATCCTAAAAAAATTCAGGATATTATTATTAATGGAACAAAAGGCGAAAGCGTACCGGTTCACTACAGAGGACAGCGTGGTGAAGGAGTTTATGACATTGCCTTTGAGGGATTGATTAGAAATGTAGAAAGAAGATACAGGGAAACCGGAGCCGAGTCAAGTAAGGCAGAATATGAGACTTACATGAGAATAACACCTTGTAGTACATGTCACGGTCAGCGATTAAAGGCAGAATCCCTTGCAGTTACAATTGGTGACAAAAATATAATTGAAATGACTGAAATGTCAGTGAGAGATTTAAGAGAGTTTTTGGAGAAGCTCAAACTTACGGAAAAACAGCTTGCAATAGGAAAAGAGATATTAAAAGAAATAAAGGGAAGACTTCAGTTCCTGATTGATGTAGGACTTGATTATTTGAGTCTTGCAAGAGCCACGGGAACTTTGTCAGGTGGTGAGGCCCAGCGTATTAGACTTGCCACACAGATTGGTTCAGGCCTGGTAGGTGTTGCTTATATTATGGACGAGCCAAGTATTGGTCTGCACCAGAATGATAATGAAAAACTTCTAAAGACTCTTAAGCATTTAAGAGATCTTGGAAATACTCTGATAGTTGTTGAACATGATGAGGATACTATGCTTGAGGCTGATTATGTGGTAGACATTGGACCTAGAGCCGGAGAGCATGGTGGAGAGGTTGTGGCAGCAGGTACCGCAAAACAGATTATGAAATGTAAGGATTCCATAACAGGTCAGTACCTTAGCGGAAAACTGAGAGTTCCTGTTCCGGCAAAGCGTCGTAAGCCTACGGGATATATTCAGGTAAAAGGGGCTCAGGAAAACAACTTAAAGAACATTAATGTTAAAGTGCCACTTGGTGTATTTACATGTGTTACAGGAGTTTCCGGCTCCGGAAAAAGTTCCCTTGTAAATGAGATAATTTACAAGACTCTGGCAAGAAATCTTAACAGAGCAAGAACAATTCCGGGAAAATGCAAGAAGATTGAAGGTATTGAACAACTTGATAAAATCATTAACATTGATCAGTCTCCAATAGGAAGAACGCCACGTTCAAATCCGGCAACATATACGGGAATGTTTGACATGATTAGAGATTTATTTGCCGCAACAATGGATGCAAAAGAGCGTGGATATAAGAAAGGACGATTTAGCTTTAACGTAAAGGGCGGACGATGTGAAGCCTGCTCCGGTGACGGTATTTTGAAGGTTGAGATGCATTTCCTTCCGGATGTATATGTACCTTGTGAAGTTTGTGGTGGAAAGCGCTATAACAGGGAAACATTGGAAGTTAAGTACAAGGGCAAGAGTATTTATGATGTTCTTGAAATGACAGTGGAAGAAGCTCTTGATTTCTTTAAGAATGTCCCAAGGGTGTACAATAAGGTTAAGACTTTATATGATGTAGGTCTTGGGTATATTAAATTAGGACAGCCAAGTACACAGTTATCAGGTGGAGAGGCCCAGCGTATAAAACTTGCAACGGAACTTAGCAGACGTAGTACGGGAAAGACAATTTATGTATTGGATGAGCCAACTACAGGTCTTCATTTTGCAGATGTTCATAAATTAGTTGAGATACTTCAGAGACTGACTGATGAAGGAAACACTGTTCTGGTAATTGAGCATAATCTTGATGTTATAAAAGCAGCAGATTATATCATTGATATGGGACCTGACGGAGGTGACCGTGGAGGTACAGTTGTAGTTGCAGGAACACCGGAAAAGGTAGCCGAACACCCGACAAGTTACACTGCAAAATTCGTAAAACAGAAATTGGACGAGGCAAAATAGTCATTTTTTATAAAAAAACGATTCATAAAAATGTTTAAATAAAAATAGTTTTATGCAATACTTCTAAAGATGAAAAAATAGCTAAAAAACCCTTTAAAATAGGGGAAAAACATGCTATATTGAAGATACAAAATAAATAAGCATTAAATACCCAAGAGAACTTCTACAATACATTTAACAACCATTTGTTATTGGATGTCGACCCGATAACAACAGTATCGAAGTTAAGAGGTGAAAGAAGTTTTTACCCAGTGATATCTACTGACATGGCAATCAACGGAAGATTGTTTTAGTAGTAATTATTGGATAAGGTGCTACAGAGAAACGGAAAGGATAGGAAGTATTCAAAACGAAGATTCGATGAGTAATAGCATCTTATGGTTAGAGTAGATGAGAAGTTGAAGCAGGACAGAGTATAGGAACAACGCATACACATGATAAATTCCAGATCGATATGGAGAGTGTAAAAAAGTTCAGAGAAGATTCATAAATGTGAAAAGTACCTGCGGTTGTGGATGAGATTGTAAAGTCAGGGTATTGAAATAGGGAAGCATCTGTTATACAAAGAAGTGTAGCAGGTGCTTCTTAATTTGTAATGATAATTTGTTAAGGGGAATATATTGGATTGGTGGAAAGTGATGGAGAATTATATAGGAAAACATACAGTGATTGTCCAGAACTTCCTTGTACATTTACACAAAATAGAGTAAAATAACAGAAGTGCAGGTATTGGGAATTATTCCTGCAATACAGATATATGGGAGGAAATATGGATAGAGAGTTAGTTATCGTAATAGATTTCGGTGGACAGTACAATCAGCTTGTTGCAAGACGAGTGCGTGAGTGTAATGTTTATTGTGAAATTTATTCATATAAAACAGATATCAAGAAGATAAAAGAAATGAATCCTAAGGGAATAATTCTTACCGGTGGACCAAACAGCTGCTATGAAGATGGTGCTCCGACTTATACAAAAGAATTGTTTGAACTTGGAATTCCGGTGCTTGGATTGTGCTATGGTGCTCAGTTAATGCAGCACATTCTTGGCGGAAAGGTTGAGAAGGCACCTGTTCGTGAATACGGAAAAACAGAGGTGCAGGTAGACACAACTTCTAAGTTATTTAAAGGTGTTGAAGAAAAAACAGTATGCTGGATGAGTCATTTTGATTACATTTCAAAGCCGGCTCCGGGATTTAAAATAACAGGCTACACAAAGGACTGCCCTGTAGCAGTTGCCGAATGTGAGGAAAAGAAATTATATGCTATTCAGTTCCATCCTGAAGTACTTCACACAGTACGAGGAAAGGAAATTTTGAGCAATTATGTATACAACATTTGTGGATGCGCCGGAGATTGGAAAATGGATTCATTCGTAGAGCATTCAATTAAGGCAATTCGTGAAAAAGTAGGAGACGGCAAGGTGCTCTGTGCACTTTCAGGCGGTGTGGATTCATCAGTTGCAGCAGTACTTCTTGCAAAAGCCATTGGAAAACAGCTTACATGTGTATTTGTAGATCACGGACTTCTCAGAAAAAATGAGGGTGATGAGGTTGAAGCAGTATTTGGACCGAACGGCCCATACGATCTTAACTTCATTCGCGTAAACGCACAGGAAAGATACTATAAAAAGCTTGCGGGAGTCGAAGAACCGGAAGCAAAACGTAAAATAATTGGTGAAGAATTCATCAGAGTATTTGAGGAAGAAGCAAAGAAAATAGGAGCGGTAGACTACCTTGTGCAGGGAACAATTTACCCTGACGTGGTAGAAAGCGGTCTTGGTGGAGAATCAGCAGTAATCAAGTCTCACCACAATGTAGGCGGTCTTCCTGACTATGTTGATTTCAAGGAAATCATAGAACCTCTCCGCGACCTTTTCAAGGACGAAGTTCGTAAAGCAGGACTAGAACTTGGCATACCTGACTATCTTGTATACCGTCAGCCATTCCCAGGTCCGGGACTTGGAATCAGAATTATTGGCGAAGTAACAGCCAAGAAAGTCAAAATAGTTCAGGACGCAGATGCAATTTACCGCGAGGAAATTGCCAATGCAGGACTGGACAAAGAAATCAACCAGTATTTTGCAGCCCTTACTAACATGCGTTCGGTTGGTGTAATGGGTGATGAAAGAACTTACGACTATGCTATCGCACTTAGAGCTGTGAAGACAATAGATTTCATGACAGCGGAGTCTGCTGAGATACCTTATGAAGTGTTGAACAAAGTAATGAATAGAATAATCAACGAGGTGAAAGGGGTCAATCGTGTAATGTATGATTTGACGAGTAAGCCACCTGGAACGATAGAGTTTGAATAAGCGAGCGTATGTTCGAACACCCCATAAATAAAGGGAAAACACAGAATATAAGTCTCTTATGAGAACATTTTGAGAACAAAATCAAGAATAAGAAGAGTTATTTTGACTAATAAGTTGAAATAGCTCTTCTTTTTTTGCTTGAAAAGCCGATAAATAAAGGAAATTGGAGCTTTAAGCCAGATAAAAAAACAAATTATTTTAACATTGGTTACAAGAGTAAAAAGGAAGTTTATTAAAGGAAAAGGTATAGTGCCACTAACTCCTATTTGTAAAGTAAAAGGACTAAAGTAGAACTACGGTCAAACAAAAACAATTTAATCAAGAGAGAGAAAGGAGATTAGAAATATGACAGATAAGATGTTTATGGAAGTTCAGGATGTAACAGAGATGCTAAATATTTCAGAAGGAAAGGCATATGAAATCATAAGAATGCTTAATGCTGAACTAAAAGAAAAAGGATATATCGTAGTTCGAGGAAAAGTAAATACAAAGTACTTTTTTAAGAAACTTATTTACAACGAGGAGTAGGAGGAAAAAATGTCAGTTTACAAAGATGAAAAAAGAAACAGTTGGTATGTAAAGTTTCGTTACGTTGATTATTACGGAGTAAAGAAACAGACAACAAAACGTGGATTTGTAACAAAGAGAGAGGCAAGTGAATGGGAAACTACTGAAAAGCTTAAAAGAAATTTTAATCTTGATATGACATTTTCAAAATTTTATGAGATTTACGAGGCTGATGTAAGGCATAGAGTTAAGGAGACAACCTGGGAAAACAAGGAAACAATGGTAAAAGCAAAAATCATACCGTTCTTTGGAGAAAGAAAAATGATAGAAATATCTGCAAAGGATGTAAGACATTGGCAGAAAGAAATGATTGAGTATAGGGATGAACAAGGAAAGTCATATTCCCAGTCATATCTTGCAACATTACACGCACAGTTAAGCGCGATATTCAACCATGCTGTAAAATTTTATGATTTGAAGAACAATCCTGCAAAGATTGCCGGCAGCATGGGAAGTAAAAGAGGAGGCAACATAATGTTTTGGACACAGGAACAATATAAAGCATTTATTGAATGTGTGATGGACAAGCCATTATCATTTTATGGATTTGAAATGCTTTATTGGTGTGGATTAAGAATTGGAGAATTATTAGCACTAACTCCGGAAGATTTTGACTTTGAAAAGAAGACGGTTTCCATTACTAAAAATTATCAGGTGGTAAGAGGTGAAAAGCTAATATTAACTCCTAAAACTGCAAAAAGTGTAAGAACAATATATATGCCGGAGTTTTTAAATGAAGAAATGGAAGACCTGATTAATAGTATGTATGAGCCTGACGGAAAAGAAAGAATATTTCCATTATCAAAAAGATATTTTCAACATGAAATGGAAAGGGGAAGTGAAATGTCGGGAGTACCGAAAATCAGATTGCATGATTTAAGACACAGTCATGTTTCACTTCTTATAAATATGGGATTTTCAGCATTGGAGATTGCAGAACGAATGGGCCATGAAAGTGTAAGAATTACATATCACTATGCGCATTTGTTCCCATCAAAGCAATTGGAGATGATTAATAAACTGGATGAAATTAAAGGAGAATTAGGAGATGTCTGATAGAAAATTGGATAGCAAAGGAAGATGGCGCAGCAGAGTAGTTGCATTTAGAGTTTCTGATGAAGAAGCAGAGTTATTAAATAGACTTGTAGACATATCAGGGCTTACAAAGCAGGATTATTTAATAAAGAAAACAACAGACCATAAAGTAGTTGTAAAGGGTTCCATTCGCGTGTTTGGAGCCCTTAAGGCGCAACTTACATATGTATATGAAGAATTAAAAAGGCTGGATAAAGTTACGCCTAAAAATGATGAATTAATGGAATTGATTAAAGTAATTTCAATGATTCTTTTAAAGATAGAGGAAAATGAGAATCTAAAAGAGCAGCAGAGGGTGGAGAACTTTGAAAAGAAAATGGCAGAACAAAAAAGGCTTAAAAACAGCAGTATGGGAAACAGAAAGTTAAAAAGTTTTAGAGACGAAGGAGAGAAAACAAATGTGTAAAATAATAGCAATAGCAAATCAAAAGGGTGGAGTAGGAAAGACTACAACAACATTAAATTTGGGAGTGGGTTTGACAAGAGAAGGGAAGAGGGTACTTTTAATAGATGCGGATCCTCAGGGAAGTTTGACAATTAGTGTAGGTATAAATGAACCGGACCAGTTAGATTATACACTTGCAAATGTGCTTATGGATATAGTAAACGAAGAAGAGTTACCAGCCAATAGAGGAATAGTTAGGCACGAAGAAGGAATAGATATATTGCCATCAAATATTGAATTATCAGGAATAGAAGTTTCTTTAGTAAATGTTATGAGTAGAGAATTGCTAATGAGAGAGTTTATAAGAGAAGTAGAAGATGATTACGATTATATTTTAGTTGACTGTATGCCTAGTCTTGGAATTATTACAATTAATGCCCTTGCCTGTGCAGATACAGTATTGATACCAGTGCAGGTTTCATATCTACCGGTAAAGGGTTTACAACAGTTAATAAAGACAATCGCAAGAGTAAAAAGGCAGATTAATCCCAAACTAGAGATTGAAGGTATTTTACTTACAATGATGGACTATAGAACCAATTACGCAAAGGATATTTCAACAGCAATCTATGAAACATACGAAGCGAATATTCCAATATTTAAGAGCATAGTGCCAATGTCTGTTAGAGCAGCAGAAACGCCAATTAAAGGTACAAGCATATTTAAACATAATCCGAAAGGAAAAGTAGCACAAAGTTATGTGAAAGTTACAGAGGAGGTTTTAGAACATGGCAACAAGAGAGAAAATTAAGTTAACAAGTTACAATGAATTACTTGGCGTAAACAACGATATGATTAGTGAAATAGATATAAACAAATTACATCAATTTAAAGATCACCCATTCAGTGTGGTTGATAACGAAAAAATGTTAGAGCTGGCTAAATCAATAGAGAACAATGGAATATTATCACCTTTATTGGTAAGACCATTGGGCAATGGTGAATATGAAATAATTTCAGGGCACAGAAGAAAGAGAGCCTGTGAAATTGCAGGAAAGGAAAAAGTTTCGGCAATTATAAAAGATATAAGTCATGAAGAGGCAATACCACTTATGGTTGATGCAAACTTTCAAAGAGAAGATACATTACCAAGTGAAAAAGCAAAAGCTTATAAAATGAAAATGGAAGCCTTAGCACATCAGGGAAAAAGTTCAGATGAAATGTCATCGGCAAAACAGATAGGACAGTTGGCAGGAATTTCAGACAGACAGGTTCAAAGATACATAAGACTTACGGAACTAATACCAGAATTAAGCAAATTGGTGGATGATAAACAAATAACATTTGTACTAGGTGTAGAGATTTCATTTTTGAAAACGGAATATCAACAATTAATTTATGAAAACATTTGCAAAGGTAAAAAGGTAAGTAAAGACAATGTACGGATGATTAGAGAAAATCAGGAAAATTTGTCATTAGAAGAAGTAAGGCAAATACTATTTGCTGACAAGACAAAGGTACAAAAAAAGATATGCAATGTGACGCTTAAAGAAAACAAGTTGTCTGAATTTTTTGATTCGACTTACACGAAAAAAGAAATGGAGAAAGTAATCTATTCATTGCTAAAGGAATGGAAGAAAGGAAAGGATTAGTGTATGGCATTTGAATATTATTATGGAAAACAAGCCGACCAATATAGTTTCATAAAAGTACCTAAATTGTTAGTACATGATAAGGCGTTCATTGGATTATCAGTGGACGCTAAGATGCTATATGGTTTGCTTTTAGACAGAATGAGTTTATCTATGAAAAACGGATGGCTGGATGAAGAAAACAGAGTTTATATTATTTATCAAATAAAAGATATTATGAGCGATATGAATATGGCAAGAGCAACAGCTGTGAAATATCTGCAGGAGCTGGTAGATTTTGGATTAGTTGAAAAAAAGAAAAGAGGTTTGGGGCTTCCAAACATATTATATGTTAAAAGTTTTCTTGTGGAAAAAGAAAGCACAGAACAAGAAAAAACTTTGGGTGGAAGGTATACAAATACACCAGAAACACCGAATAATACACAGAAGTTCAACAATTATACTTCAAGAAGTTCAAAAATTGAAACTCAGGAAGTTCAGAAATTGAACTACAAGGAGTTCAATAATTATACTTCCGGAAGTTCAGAAAATGAAATTCAAGAGGTTCAAGAATTGGACCCTAATAATACTAATATAAATAATACTAAAAACATTAATACTAATATCTTATCTTATCCGCTAACAGAAGGCGAAGAGCCAGATATGACAGGTGCAGATAATTGGACGCATAAAAAAGGGCTTAGTACAACTATGCCTAAAGCAGATAGGATGGGATGCGATAAGAAAAAATCTGAATATGAACTTTATATGGAACTAATCAAAAATAATATTGAATACGATGCATTGAAAGAACGTTATCCACTTGATGCAGAACTTATCGATGGAATAGTTGAAATGATGACAGAAGTTACAGTTAGCACGAATGATTATATTGTCATAGCGAGCAATTCGTTTCCGAAGGAAGTTGTAAAATCAAGATTTCTTAAACTTAATTTTTCACATTTGGAGTATGTCATGAGTTGCTTTAAATCAAATACAACCAAAGTGAAAAATATCAAAAAATATTTGCTGGCATCATTGTTTAATGCACCATCAACAATGAATGGGTATTATACAGCAGAGGTAAATCATGATATGCCACAGTATGCACCTAGGAGGTAAGGTTATGGAGAGAGCAAAAAGTTTAGTGGAATGCATAATAGCAATTATAATGTTTATATGCAGAGTGACAATTGCAGTACTGAGAAGTTTGCTAAAGATATTTTTAGTATTGACTATAGCAGTATTTAAAATTGTGTTTTCTTTAATAAGAGTTGTAGAGTATAATTAAAGACAGTTATTTATAGCTTGGGAGGTTTGACAAATGATAAAAAAATTAAAAAGAACGCTGATAGTTGTGGGGATGTTTGTTTTGATGATGGGAATTGGTACAAATATTCAGGTAAAGGCTGATACTTTGGGACAAGTAAAATCAATAAAAACAAAAACTAATTATAGGTATTATAAAGGCATAGTTAGTGCCAAGGATATGAGAAAAAAGAAAATTAAATACAAATATGGAATTAAAGCTTCATGGAAAAAGGTGAAGAATGCAAATGGATATGAGATATATGCTTATGGTGTTGCATCAAAGAAGTGGAGAAAAATTAAAGATACAAAAAAGACAAGTTATGTATTCACCAATTTATTAGAAAAGGACAAATTTAAATTTAAAGTACAAGCTTATAGAAAAATAAATGGAGAAAGAGTTTACGGTAATTGGTCAAAAAAGAAGACAATAAAAACAAATTCGGCACTTTATAAGATAAATAACAACTTTAAATTGCCGGGAAAATATTATGACAGATATGCAGCAGAACAGGCTTTTGTATTGCAGAATGAATATAGAAAAAGTGCTGGAAAACAAAGTATCGTTTGGTCGGATGTTTTATACGAAATATGTAAAGCAAGGGCAAAGGAACTTGTTAATGATTTCAGTCATAATAAATTTATAAGTACATCGACAGAGTTATTAGAAAAAAAGTATGGACTAAAAGATGGTGGAATACCATATGAGGGAGACGATGGTTATATACATTATCATATGTATGCAAATGCAGAAAATATTGCAATGGGGTATTATACATATAAGTCTGCTATGGAAGGATGGAAAAGTAGCCCGGGACATTATAGAAACATCATAGATGAAGAACACAGAGCAGGTGCCATTGCTTGCTATAAACAAGGTGGAAACACATATTGGGTAGCAATATTTGGTGGAGTGGATTTAGATAAGGAAATAAAAAAGTAATTAAAAATAACTTTGCGACATAATGTCGTGAAGTTATTTTTTGCTTTTACACTCCTGCTGAAATATAAATTTAATTTTAACAGTATGACTTTTAGGTGAAAAAGATAATCAATGTTAAAATATGATTGTCAGTAACCGGGAATGACAAAAAACAAATTAATAGATTAACGCCAAGATGAGCTCATTATATGTGAGTTTTATTCTTGGCGTTTTTTATTTTATCAGGAGGAAAGTAAATGTTAGATAAATTAAAAAGAATTACAGCAACAATATTAGCAATAGCAACAGTGGTAACATCAATTCCTATAATCAATGTTGCAGCAGCAGGCAATGGAGAGAAGAAGCAGGCAGGTATAGTAACTCTTGGAAAACTTGGAACAGTAAATATCGGATCAAAGAGTGAAAGTGGAACATGGGTAAAAACATTAGTGGATGGAAATGATGTGTTTTGCTTAGATTTAGGAAAGGCATGTCATACCGGATACACCTATATTGCATCCAACAGTACAATATCAAGTGATAGTTCTAATAAGAAAAATGCTTTGGAGGCTAAAATAGGATATTGGTATGATCAAACAAAAACGCGTTCAAACAAGGCATGGGTGTATGCACAGTGTCTTATATGGGCTGTTGAAGAAGGAATTACAAGTGAAACCGGATTAAAGGATATCATTAAACAAGTTAAAAACAATACAGGATATTATGCAAATGACAGCCTGTATGCTGATATTTTTGAAGGCACAAGTGTAGTTAAGTGTACAATTACAAAATGGAAATACAGCGGAAAGACTGATAGCGATGAAGTTCAGGAACTAATGGAAATTGTAGGAAACAAAAAAGAATACAAGTATACACCTATTAGTAAAAAAGACTATTACCGTCAGAGAATTACATTACAAAAGTGTGATGAAGATGGAAAAGAACTTCCGCAGGTTACTTTTAGATTTACAGCAAAGAATATAAAGCAGTTGTATTCTTATCAGTACAATGGTTGGGGAGATTCTGTTAAGGAAGATGTAGATGATGATGCTAACAAATTTAGTCAGGAAGTAAAAACAGATTCTAAAGGAAAAATCGTATTTCGTTTTACATACGAACTAAATTCTAAGAGTTATTATTATGTAGCAGATGAAGAGTTAAAGGATATGTCATCAAGTGATAAAAAACAAATTAAGGACGAATTAGATGATAAGGGATATGATTATGCATCAGATTTGTCAAAAGCAGGAGCAGAAAAGTTAATAAAGAATGACATCAATGACCAGATGGATGATATCTCAAACAATTATGTAATTGAGGAAATCTCATCAGGTAACAACAACATTCTTACATCATTTGTTGTTGGCTCTGGTTCAAACAAGATTACAAGCCAGTCATCAAACAAGGTTACAGTAACACTTACAAAGGCTGATTCATGGAAGAAGAACAGTGATGGAAAGTGGCCCGAGACTGCAGAAGAGTCATACAGTAATTATAGACTTGCATACAAACCAGTTCTTAAGGACAAATACAAGAAAGTAAAAATGACTGTGTGGAAAAAGGATTCTGAAACAGGCAGTACACCACAGGGAGATGCAACATTGGAAGGTGCAGTGTATGGAGTATATTCAGATGCAGCATGCACAAAACTTGTAAAGTCATACAAGACCAATGCCAAGGGTACATTTGAAACAGACTATTACAGATGTGGTGTAAACATGTACTTAAAGGAAATTACACCGCCTGAAGGCTACCTTAAAAATGACAAGGTATATACAATCACAAAAGACGGTCAGCAGTTTACAAATGAGTATAATTCTGCAGAAACACAGGCTGATGAGGACGTGGTAAAAGGTGACGTGGCAATTATCAAGGGAATGGGTAATGGAAAGCCGGGAATTGTTTCACCTGAAAACAGTGCACAGTTCCAAATTTATCTGGCAAGTGCAGGTTCATATGAAAAGGCAAAGGCTACCGAAAGAGACATTCTTACAACAGACTTAACTGGTTATGCAAAGTCAAAGAAGATGCCATATGGAACATATGTGGTTCATCAGACTGTTGGAGCTGCAAACACTGAAAAGTGTCCTGACTTTTACGTGAATGTGAAGGAAAACGGAAAGACATACAAGTATCTTTTAAACAATCCGGAATTCAACGCATATCTAAAAATCGTAAAGAAGGATTCAAAAACAAATCAGACAGTTTTAAAGGCTGGAACAACATACCAGATTTACAAAGTTGATAAAGATGGTAAGGAAACTCTTGTGACACAGACACACAGCAATGGAAATGCAATTGAGGTTGTGGACAGATTTGTAACAGATGAAACAGAAGAAATCATTACCTATGAGAAATTGAAAGCCGGCACATACAGGGTTTATGAAATCGAAGGACCCGAAGGATACAGGGTGAACAGACAGCCGGTAATGGTTGAGATTAGCAGTAACTCATACAAGACAATGGTGGACAAGCTTGGTAAGGAATATCTGTATGCAGAGTGTGAGTACTATAATGATGTGACTTACGGAAAATTTACAATAAATAAAAGAGGTCCTGAATTATGCAAGAAGGAAGATGAAAGCAATTCAGAAGAAAGTAAGGCAGATAAAGATGAGGTAAGTAATAATTCAGTTGCCATAGAAAACAATGGTGAAAGCGAAATAACATCAGGTTCATTTAATCCATTTAACTACAAGGATACATTGCTAAACGGTGTTGTGTTTGAACTTACTGCAAGAGAAGACATCATGTCACAGGATAATCAGGGAACAGTATTGTTTGAGAAGGATTCAGTTGTTGCAAAAATTACAACAGGTGAAAAGGCAGAGTTTACAAATGATTGCAATGGTATCTGTGGTTACGTGTTAAACGATGACGGAACAATGACACTTAATGTTCCACTTGGAGAATACACTTTAAAGGAAGTAAAGACAAAGTATGGTTATGTTCTTCCAGAACAGTCATCCTGGGACTTAAGTTTTAAATGGAATAACAAGTATGATGAGTATGTGTTTGGTATTTCTGAAAACTCAAAAGATGGAAAGATTGACATACACAATGACATGGTAAAGACAGACATTACACTTGAAAAGCAGGATTCAAAGACAAATGAGCCTGTTGGAAATGCAAGATTTGGATTTTATTCAAGGGACAACATTTACGATAAGAATGGGAATGTGATTGTTGCTGCAGGTGAAAAGATTGCAACAGTAACAACTGACAAGGAAGGAAAGGCGAAAATCCCATTTGATGTACCTGTAATGGATGAAGGTTATGGAAAGACGGAAGGCAACTTAAATTCAGGAGATTATTATTTCCTTGAAGAAAGTGTTAGCGACAGTTATTACATTAACAGGGAAAAACATCCGGTACATCTTGAATACAAGGATCAGGAAACTGCAGTTGTATCAGCAAAGGCAGTGGTTAAGGAAGAACAGACTGAAACTGTAATCAGCAAAAGGATGATTGCATCATCAGTTGAGATTAAGGACTGCCATTTGAAAATCAGTGATGAAAACGGTAACGAAATCGTAAGCTGGATAACAGGCGACATTTCATCAGTTAAGTTAAATGAAAAGATTGATGAGATGGGATATGATAACGTTCGTGTAGAAAAAGGTGACGGTTATGCAGTTAAGATATATGGCTTACTTCATGACAGGGAATACACATTAACAGAAACAAAGCCAGCAGATGGTTTTGCAACTGCAAATGACATTATCTTTAAACTCGTGGAAAGTGGTGATGAAAATGCAAAGACAAGGGTACTTATTAAGAATGGTGACAGATTCACTGAGAATGTTGACAATCAGGTGGTAATGTATGATGACACAACAAAGATTGAATTTTCAAAGACAGACATTACCAATGGAAAAGAACTGCCAGGATGTCACATGCAAGTAACTGATAAGGATACAGGAAAGGTAATGGATGAATGGGTTTCATCAGAACAAAGTCATGTGATTGAAGGAAAGTATGCCGTGGGAAAAACTTATGTTTTAACAGAAACAAAACCAAGAGACGGATACGCAACAGCAACAAGTGTTGAGTTTGCAGTAGCAGACAATGGAGATATCCAGAAAATAAATATGGCTGATGACACAATTAAGGTTGAATTCAACAAGATTGCATCAGACACCAAGAAACAGCTTGGTGGTGCAAAGTACAAGGTATACGACAGCAAGGGCAAAAAGGTGTATGAGTTTACAACCGGAAAGAAAGCAGAATTCATAGAAGGCATGTTTAAGGTAGGAGAAACCTACACATTTAAGGAAGTGGATGCACCAGAGCATTACAAGGCTGCAAGGAATAAGAAAATAAGAATTAAGGACACAGGAAAGGTTCAGAAACTTACAGTTACAGATGAAAGAATACCAGTGGTACCTGACACACCACAGACAGGCATTAATGGAAGGACTGCAGGAATGGTGGTTTCACTTATTTCATTATTACTTGCACTTGGATGTTTTGCATGCGTAAGAGCAAAGGACAAGTCAAAATACAATTTCAAAAAGGAGAAGGACGATGAAGAGGAGAATTAAAATATCTCTGATACTTCTTTTAGTGGGGATGGCTGTGATTACAGCTGTCCCTTTTTTAAAGGAAAAAAGAGCAGAGAAAAAGTATGAGAATGATTTTAAGAACATACAGGAGAGCGTGACAGAAAAGAAGTCTGATGTAAATGGTCTTGTAAAGAAAAACAAGGACTGCATAGGTTATGTTCAAATACCGGGAACCACCATAAGTTATCCTGTGATGCAGACAAAGGACAATCCGGATTTTTATTTAAATCATGATTTTAACAGGAATTACAGTTTTTATGGAACACCATATTTAAGTGCATACTGTGATGTGAATAAATCAGACAATCTGATTATTTACGGACATAACATAAACGGAGGAAAAATGTTTGGAGCACTGGAACTGTATAAAGATAAGGAATTTTTTAATAAGCACAGAAAGATATATTTTACAACAGATAAAAAGAGGGAGTATGAAGTGTTTGCAGTGATGTGTGTTAACATACATAAGTTTGAGTACTGGAAATTTGTTATGGCAAGGGATGAGAAAGAGTATGACGAGTTCGTTGACAAGGTGGAAGAGCATAGTTTGTGGAGAAAGAGGAATAAACCCAAGTATGGGGACCAGATGTTGATGTTGTCTACTTGTGATAATGAGAAAGGGGATGATTGGAGAATTGTGGTTATAGGAAAAAGAAATATGGCATTATGGTAATAGGGATGTTTAGTAATAATAGAATTTATATTATAATAAAAGTACGCTCGTTTGCGTACAATGATAATAAAAAAATATGCTATAATTATTTTGGAGGTACGAATTATTGAAAGAATTTGCAAACAACTTAAAGAAACTTAGAAAAGAAAGAAATATGAGCCAAGTCCAGTTAGCTAATATATCTGGCATTTCAGTTAAAACAATACAGAATTATGAACAAGATAGAAATGGTATGGCCCCTACACTTCCCAATCTTATGATGTTGGCAGATATTTTCAGTGTTACGCCTAGCTATTTATATTATGGAGGAGATAAAGAGATGTATATGGATGATTTATTATTTGAACTTGCACAGTTGTCTACTGAATCAATAAAAGAGATTCATGACAGTGAAGCAAGCGGGGGTAGTTTACCGAAACTATCTATTTCTAATGCTATTATCAATAAAATTACATATAAATGGAATAAAGATGTAGTTTTACCTAAAAGAGGATTTTATAAATCTTATGTAGAGCAAACTATTATAAGATATGCACAAAACCGGAAGTTTTGGAAAGAAAAATTTGAATTAATTTAAGCCATATATTTAGAGCAACATTGGAAAAGCAAATATCCATTCAAGATGATATTTTTAATATATCATTTAATTACAAGAGGTAAGACATATGGATAGGAAAACAATAATAGCAGAAAGTCTTAACTATATCGAGAACAACATAAAGAATAAAATAACCGTTGATGAAATCGCTAGTAATGCAGGATATACGAAGTTTTATTTTTCAAGACTATTTAAACAAGAAATGAATGTCTCAATTATGGAATATGTCAGGGAAAGAAAAATGATATATGCAACTAGAGAAATATTAAATGGAACAAAAATTCTTGACGTGGCAATTGAATATGGTTGGGAATCGCATAGTGGATTTATTAAAGCTTTTAAAAGTTATTATGGTTTTTCACCTTCGCTCTTGTATGCAATGAAATTAGAAATAATGCATTTTGGAGGTGGAGATATGAACAATTGTAACTTTTATAAAATAATGGATGAACATTTATCAAAAGAAGAACTGTTCAAAGTATTGCACGAAAAAATGGTAGAGTATGGATATGATAATCAAAAACTAAATAAGGTCTACAATTTCTGTCAGAGTATATATGGAGACAGAAAAAGATATTCGGGAGATGACTATGTAACGCATTTATTAAATGTATCTTTGTTGCTCGTACAAATGGAAGCGGAAGAAAGTGTTATTTATGCAGGAATGTTTTGCGATGTTTTTAGAAAAACTAATATAGCAATTGATGAGTTAAAGGAAAATTTGCCTGATAGTGTGGTGCAGATTTTAATGAGATTAAAGAACTATGATATTGGAAAAGTAGGTCTCGAAGATGAACAATGTGCTGTTATAAAGATTGCAGAACGACTTCATAACATGAGAACTATAGAGTATATGGAAGAGCGTGAGAGGCAGAAAAGAGCAAAAGAAACAATAGCAATATTTATGCCTGTTGTAAAGAAATTGCAAGATGACAAATTAATAAGTGAGTTAAATGAGATTTCGATAAATTGTTTAAAATAGGAATTATATGCAAGTCGGTTTTGTGAATTCAAAACCGGCTTTTTCTTTCAATAGCTAAATGTATATGATAATATTATAAAAGAAAAAAGCCGTGAATCTAAAAATAAGTAGAATTGCATAGTATTTGTAATATCAAATACTATTTGGAGAAATAATATGTTAGGAAAGATTGTAAAAGTTACGGTTGATAGACCAATGGGGACATATCACCCAAAGCATAAAGATATTTATTATCCGATAAATTATGGATATATCGAAGGAATAATGGCACCTGATGGAGAAGAACAAGATGCTTATATATTGGGTGTAAATAAACCGGTTGAAGAATTTACAGGGAAAGTAATTGCGATAATTCATAGGTTAAATGATGTTGAAGATAAATGGGTTGTGGCACCAGAAGATGAACTATATTCTAAAGAGCAGATAGAAGAACAGGTACAGTTTCAGGAGAAATATTTTGAGTATGAAATATTATGTGAGAAATTGAATGGTTAATATGTTTCCTTGATGTTATTTCAAAATAGGAGCAATGCTACTTATTAGAATGTAGTCGTTGATTATTGTCTAATCAGCATAATAAATTTGTTTTTAGTTAGGAGAAAATGATAAAGTGATTAGGTTAGCAGAAGAAAAAGATTTCTTACAGTTAGCTCATATGAGATGGGAACATAAAAAAGAAGATGATGCTACATATGGTGAGGATAATATCACAGGAATAGATGGTTATGAATTCATAGAAGAATATGTAAATTTTTTAAAAACAGAGAGTGTATATAAAATATTTATAATGGAAAAGAATGAACAGATAATTGCAGCAATGTTTGTAACAATGATTAGAAAAGTTCCAAAACCTAATAAAAAAGAATCATATATAGCATATTTGACAAATGTATACACTTTAAAAGAGTACAGAAATCAGGGAATAGGAACAGACATATTATCTTACATAAAAAATTACCTGAAACAAAACAGATGTGAAAATATTATTGTATGGCCAAGTGATAAGGCCATTGATTGGTATACAAGGAATGGCTTTAAATCGGAAAATGAAATTTTAGAATGTGAATTATAGGATGGTTATTTATATTTAGATAGTCGTAAGTTGTAATTTATAAAGGATATATAATAGATGAAGTTATGTATAAATTGGATTGTGGAGGTTAAAAAGTGAAAGATTTTATATTTGTTACTGGGGCTAGTGGAGTGGGAAAAACTACCTTGTGCAATGGATTGCTTGCACACTATAAAACAACATGTGTAGAACAGCATATGATACCGGAATTTATTTCACGAGATGGTAAGGAGCAAATGACAGGAGAACTAGAAGAGCTTACATGTTGGGAAAATCAGGTTGCAATGTTAAAATGTTTTCATAAACTTGGGTATAAAAATATAATAGCATCTGATATTGATGATTTAAGAACAGCAGATATTCCCATTGTTTTCAAAGGAACTGATTATATTATAGTTAAGCTTATATCAAGTGATTTAAGCCAGATTCAGAAACAGATGAAGAATCGTCCGAATAATGGGCTTATAGATTATGAATTGCAGGAAAAGATGAATGATAAAAATATCAAAAGAAAGCCTCTTATCAATGAAGTGGAAATTGATGTTGCAGGAAAAACAATAGAGGAAGTATTTGAACAAGCAGTAAATATTATAGAAGCAACATGTTCAAAATTAGAATATGAATATGAAAAACCATCTAAAGATTTGTTTTACTCTTGGGTTTTTGCAAATGGATTAAGATGATTTTTAGTGCCCTCGACGATGATAAGAATTTAAACGGACAGGTAAATTTTAAAATGATAGAAAATATTAAATATGGAAACTTAGAAACTGCAATGGAATATTGTAAGAGAAATCGAACAGAGGAATGGATACAACAATTCCTTCGTTGTGATGGACATAATGTTGCGTTAGCAGATGGATTGTTAATAGAAGAGCGATTCTATACAGGAATAGTTCAGTTTGATATTACTTTATTACATAATATTAAAGAGGGCGCTCCAGAGTATTTAAGTAAAAAAGATGATATAGATTATTTTTTTAGTATAGTTGATGAGATGGTCGAGTCTACAGCTTATTGGAATCCACCACCACCCAAAAAAATTCCGATTTGTAAGAGGAGAAAAAATGGAAATAGAGTATCAATTAGGAACAAAGAAAGATTTGGTTCACTCAAATTATTTGTGTACTTTAATTGTAAGTATGTAAGTGGTAGCTATTATGCTACAAGTACAATATAAGAAAGGAAGATAAATAGATGGAAAAAAATTTTTATGTAGCTGTTAAAGCATTAGTATGTTATGGAAGTAAGTTTTTGTTGATTAAACGTACTACAGAGGCAAGAGGAGATTATTATCATTGGGAATTCCCAGGAGGTAGATTAGAATTTGGAGAATCTCCGATGCAAGCCTTAAAAAGAGAAATAAATAAGGAAACAGGTCTTGAAGTTGAAAAGTTAATACTATTAAATGCATGGAATTCTTTTAAAGATGAATGCACAGAGATAATAGGATTAACTTATATATGTACAGCAAATGGAGATAATGTGATGCTTTCAAAAGAACATAGCGATTATGAATGGGTTACATATGAAGAAATGAACGATTACAATTTGGTGAAAGGTATGAGTAGACAATTGGAAGAATTGAATCGTAATTATATAAATAAGTACATAAACGATAATATTGGAAGGGGTTTATGAAATATATGTTAATAACTCAAAATAATAAGTCAAAGCCTTTGATAAATATAGATTATATTCATGTATTGTATAAATATTTGTTTCTACATGAGCAAATTTATTAATTGATAGAAATTACAAAGGATCATATAGAAAAATTTATTGTGTATTGGTTCCCAAGAGTCTATTTGGATTATACAACTAAAGAGATTCAAGAAATTGTTAGAAATACTAGGATATACATTGAGTGGTGTTTGGATAAAACTAATAATGATGATATCAAAAATATTAATTTTAATGTTCTTGAAGCGGAATTATTAAAGATACAAAAAAATCATCAAAAATAGCATTAATAAAAACAAAAATTGATAGACCTAAAGTGATGGGAAAGAGAAGCATATGGTTGGAGCCGGAGGAAGAAATTCAACAAGGGTGTGAAATTGTTAGTTCATGGTTTCAATTTATAGAAATTAATTCAGATATATGCATTTTAAAAAATATAAAAAATAACAATATTTATTATATAGACGAAATGAATCAAATTAAAGAGATAGGGTTAGAAGATGAAATCATAACATTAGAATTATATAGGGAAAAATAAGCGACAAATTTTGGAGAATAACAAATATTGGTCTTATTTATTCGAGAAAAGCAAAGAAATATCTATTAATGTAGTTATAGTTTATTATGTTATAAAAAATATTTGTACAAGAGTTATCGAATAATAGAAATGATTGTTTAGAAAATAGTTTTATCATCCTAACTGTAATTTCCCACAAAATTTAACACTCATACTTTTAGGTAATTTCACATCTCCATGATATTATATATCTATCAGAAGCCTAGGACTGATACATAACAATTTAATAAGCAAATTAAGAAACGCCAAGAATGAACTTAGTGAGTTAAGTTCATTTATTGGCGTTTTTATTTTTGCAAAATTTATATTAGCAGGAGGAAGACAAAATGATGAATTACGAAGAATTCAAACAGAAAGTTCAGAATGAATTTAAAAATTATCTTGGAGAGGAATACAATGACGCAGAAGTATTTATTAGAGGGGTAACAAAGGTTAATATGCAGGTAGATCAGATGACATTGCTAAATCTTCCGGGAAATGATTTTGCATCACCTTCAATATCATTGCAGAGCATATTTGAAAATTATGAAAAAACAGGTGACTTTGAAGGTGTTATGGAAGCATTAAGCGAAACTTTTAAGGAGGCTATTGAAGGCTTTGAAAAGTCACCATTAAACAATGGATTAGATTTTAGCAATGTAGATAAAAATATTATTTTTACATTAGTAAACGCAGAGCAGAACAAAGAACTTCTTGAAAATGTTCCACATAGGAAATTTGAAGATTTGGCAATTATATATCGTTGGAATGTAGGAGTGGACAGTAATGGTTTATACACAAATATAGTGACTAATGAATTTGCTGAGAAAATTGGAAAAAGTGAAGAAGAATTATATGGACTTGCAAAGGAAAACACTAATAGGATTTTCCCGTCAGAAGTTAGAAATATGGCTGAAGTTATAAGTGAAATTATTTTTGGAGAAGATGGTGAGTTAATGCCGGAAGATGAAGAGTTCAGAAATATGATGACAGAAACACCTGATGACAAATCAATGTACGTTATTACAAACAAGTCAAAATTGTTTGGAGCGGCAGCAATGCTTTATGAAGAAAATTTATATGATCTATCACAGCAGCTTGATTCGGACCTTTATATATTGCCATCATCTACGCACGAGGTGATTGCTATTAGTGACAAGTTTGGAGATGCCAATGAGCTTGCAGATATGGTTTATGAAATCAATATGGATCAGGTAGACCTTAGTGACAGATTGTCAAATCAGGTTTACCACTATGATAAAGAAGCAAGAACATTAAGACTTGCAACAAATAAATTTGAAAGAACAATCTCTGATGATATTAAGGAAAAAACACCGGAAATTGAAGAGGGAAAGGCTAGGTAGAAAAATGGATAAAAAAATCGAGGTTAAAGAAATTGAAGATGTGATTGAAATAATTAAGAACACATTACAAGGCTTAAAGGAAGATGAGGAAGTATATATAAGCGTTGAGGTGATAAAACATGGAAAAAACAAAGTTGAATAAAGTATCTATTAGATTGATAAATGATGCACCACTTGTATCAGATGAACAACTTGATACGCCTAAAAAGGCAGCAAAAATTGTAGGTGATTTTATTAGAGATATGGATAGAGAAGTACTTTGTGTTGTTAATTTTAATTCAAAACTGCAACCGATAAATTTTAATGTGGTAAGTGTTGGAACAGTCAATCAGTCATTGGCTGTTCCAAGGGATATATTAAAATCAGCAATACTTTCAAATGCAACAAACATAATGATTCTGCATAATCACCCAACAGGAATTTTAACTCCTTCAACAGAAGATATAAAAACAACGTCAAAACTGATTGATACTTGTGACATGATAGGAATTCCACTTTTGGACCACATTATTGTAGGTCCCAAAAGAGATGAATTTTTCAGTATGAAAATGAAGGAAGTTGTTAAGTTTAACAAAAGTGTAAATTATGAGGTTAGCCTAGAATTCTTAAAATTTAAAGAGCCTAATTTAAATCAGCTGACAGAGAAAAATAACAAATTAGCTAGATAGAGGTTTTAGGATACCTCCTAACAAGAATGCATTTGTAGCTACAAATGCGTATCTTGCAATATACAAATCCACAACGCATCGTCCGGAAATATAGAGAAAAAAGAAGGTGATTACATTGAAAAAGAAAAACAAGGACGTAACAAAGAGGGTACGTCTTACGGAAAATGAATGCAAAAAAATCATGAGGGAAGCAGGAAAAAAGAACATGAACTTTTCTTCCTATGTGAGATATGCAACAAAGTTGGATAAAAATATGGATCCGGAATTCATAAAAGCAATTTATAAACTTGCCAATGAAATCAACTACATAGGTCACAACATTAATCAGGTAGTAAAGAATAATAATAGTGGACTGTATTCAGAAATTGACAAGGCAAGATTAATGGAATATATGAGAATTTTGAATGAGAAAGTGGAAGCTCTTTTAAAGGAAAATGGCCATAAGCAAAATTCTTCATATTAATCCACATATGAATTCTGAAACATATCACTTAAAAACCGGATTAAATTACATTACAAAAAGTGAAAAAACAATGAATGGATTATATGTGGGCGCTGTCAACTGCATGGTAGAAAACGCATATGAGTGTATGAGAAATACAAAGGAAATATATGGGAAAACTGACAAGAGGCAGGCATATCATTTGATTATTTCATTTGAGGAAGATGAAACAAATCCGGATACAGCATTTGAGATTATAAAGGAGTTTGTTAATAGGTATTTGGCAGATAATTATGAGGCGGTATATTCCGTTCATAATGACACCAATCACATTCACGGTCACATCATCTGGAACAGCGTGAGGTTCACGGATGGATACAAATACAGATATGAAAAGGGAGACTGGGAAAGACAGATTCAACCTTTGGTAGATGAAATATGTGAGAAACATGGACTTCACACTTTGGAAAGAAAACAGAAAAATGACAATGAAAAACAGTGGGATGAATATAAAAACGGACCTTTTGTATGGAATGAACAGATAAAAAGAGATGTTGATGAGTGCATAATCGCAGCAACAGACTTTAATATGTTTGTGCAAATGATGGAAGAAAAAGATTATGAGATAAAGCATGGCAAGTACATTTCGGTAAAACCAAAGGGAATGGAAAGGTTCAGGAGAATTAAAACCTTAGGAGAAGATTATTCTGAAGAAAAGATTAGAAAAAGAATATCTGAAAAAAGTATGTCAAAATATAAACCTGTAACCGTGCAAAAAACATTAAGGATAAAAAGTTACAGAGGACATGTAAAAAAGAAGAAACTTACAGGCTTGCAGAAACAGTATTTTGCTATGCTTTATAAGTTAAAGAAAATTAGGAAACATTCATATTCCAATAACTATAAATATAAGGATGACATTAAAAAGTTGAACATTTTGCAGAAACAATATTTATTTCTTTCACGTTATGACATAAAGACAATGGAAGATTTAGAAGAATCACAGAATCTGATAAAGGCAAGGATTCAGACAACAAACAAGGCAAAAAAGATTTTGGTTGAGGAGAATCAAAAACATAAGGAAATCTTTGAAGCAGTAAAAATAATTAAAAAGGAAAAACAGGCAGCAGTTTTTTATAAGTTAGGCGACAAGACCTTTGAGAGGCAAAACAATCTTGTAGAAGAAGCAAAGAAAGTATTAAAACACAATGACATTACATATAAGGAAGCTGAAAAATTGGAAGCATACTATCAAGCATTAATTGATGAGTGTAATAAAACAGTTAAGGCATTGAAAAATGATATGAGGACGTCTTATGCAATTTTGAAGGACATTAAATATAGGGCAAAAAAGGAAACTTTACGACACGATGTCGCAAAGCGGGAAGAACAGGAAAAGATAACTTCCCGACATGATGTCGCAAAGTGAAAAGAATAGGAAAAGACAACTTTGCGACACAATGTCGCAAAGTAGGAAAGGAGGCAAAAATGAATCAGGATTTTGAGTATGCATATAAAAATGCAAAGGATAAAAGAAAAAAATCTGAAAGAATAAGAATAGAAAAAATAGAGAAACCAAAGGAAAAGTTTGGTTTGCTGAAAAAGATATTTCTATCAAAGAAATATAACGACAGTCTTGTAAAGAAGCTGTCAGCAGGGGAACTTACGGTTGCACAGCTAAAGCAGATTAACAGGGCAATCAAGAGTGGACTTTCAGACAGGCAGCTTAACTCAATAATAAACAGTAAGAAGGATGCAGGCAGGATGGCAGTGATAATAGACATTGCCATAAATGTTAATAAGATGAGCGAGAAGGAGGCGAAATGTTAATGGCAGATGAAATAATGGAAGCAATACAAATGCTAAGATTTGGATATGACGGCATAAAACTTGGTCTTGATGTGACGGGCTCATCCATAAGAGAGGCAAAGAATCTTACCATATTCATAGTGGGACTATTAAATCACGAAAAGACACAGGGAAAGACAAGCCTTAGGAAAATGCTTAAGAACAGCGGAAATCTTCAGGTATTGCAGATAAAGGAAAATGATGTAAGGGAGTTTGAAAAAATGGCAAAGAAATATGGCATTTTATATTCCAAGATGCCTGACATAAACAAGGGTGACGGAATGACAGAATACATATTTCCTGTAGAGGCAACTCCAAGAATAAATGCATTAATCGAAAAGCTTGGTAATGGCAGACTTGAAGACATTGCAGAGTATGTAAAAAACGGAGAGGGAAATGTTAAGGACACAATGGATTACCTAAAGAAGAAAAATCTGTTGCCACAAACACCATTATCAGTTACTGCAGAGAGAAAAAAGGAAATGGACAATGCTGCAAGAAACGTTAAGTACAATGAAAACATTAATGATCTTGATAAGACAGACATTACCATTTCAACAAAGCTCGTTGTAGGAGAAAACAAGGATTACTTCCTAACAAGGGTTCCCGGCACATTTGGAGAAAATGTCAGGTATCTTGCCATAAAGAAGGAAGACATCATTTCAATAAACAATGGAAAAACATTTCTGACCTTTTTAAACAAGGATCAAGAATATGAGCTTCTTGACAGGAATAAAAAGCCGGCAGGCAAAATGCGTGGCGAGGAATTAAGAAACAACCATTATGACAAGGTTGAAGAGGAGATAAGAAAGAGAGCAAACAGACAAAGAGACAAGGAAAAGGAAAAACAGAAAAAGCAGACAGCAAACAGAAAGCAGACAATGAAGAAAAATCAGGAAAGGGCAATGAAATCTGATGCAAAAAAGAGATAACAAAACGTTAATTCCTTTTCTGATAACAGGAGAGCTTTTTGTACTGTACATTTCATACATCATAAGTGGTGTGTGGAAAAAGGGAATGGATGTAATGACGCTGCTAGACAGATTAAATGAAGCACTTGCACATCCATTTAATAATTATTTTACTGCAAATGCCTTTAAGGCAATGGCAGTTGGAACACTCATTTATGCAATGGTAGTACTCATTTACATTACAGGCAGGAGAAATCTCATGCATGGCAGGGAATACGGCACTGCAAGCTTTGCTAACATAAAGCAGGTAAACAAATCAATCAGTGACAAGACTGATGAAAAGAACAGAATACTTAGCAAGCACGTGAGAATGAGCACGGACACAACAGTTACAGGATTAAACGACAACATGCTTGTAATTGGAGGCTCCGGTGCAGGAAAAACATTTTACATTGTAAAACCAAACATAATGCAGATGCTGCCAAAGGGATCCTTCATCGCAACCGATCCAAAGGGAGGTGCGAAACGTTCCATAGTGAAAAGCTATGGCACGATTGCAACTAATA